>Ga0193752_1000337_pt1 | contig 48334 bp, 50 predicted proteins | sample H1c1metaG_FD_144924 | JGI IMG/M metagenome (GOLD analysis project Ga0193752, IMG submission 144924) | Soil microbial communities from a riparian zone of the East river system, Colorado, United States - H1c1 | ecosystem: Environmental > Terrestrial > Soil > Riparian zone | place: USA: East River...
CAATATCGTACCCTTCTTCATCTCCGGTGCCTCCCAGGTAAGTTCCCCAGATAAGCGTTCCTGCAATATCAAACTGAGCAACGTAAGCATCGCCTCGAAGAATACCGCCCGCATAAGAGTTGTCGTTATATCCGCTGTTCGGATTTGGAACGGGCAGATCAGAACTTTTGGTTTCTCCGGTAATGAATATTTCTCCAAAGCTATTCATATCTCCACCGGCACCGTAATCTGAGCTTGTGCCGCCATAGTATGTTGTCCAGCTCAATAGATCGGCAGAATTGAATGAAGCTACAAAAGCATCAGAAGATCCTCCTCCGTACGAATTCGTTGGAGATGGTAGATCGGTAACACCAATAGTTGTTCCTGTAACGATAAGGTAGTTGGAATTACCCACAGTCAGTTCGAGATCGTTAATATGAGTGCTGGTTACTGCAGAACTTGTTCCACCGTACAGGGTAGCCCACAACCGCGTAAAGTTTCCATAGTGATACTTCAGTATAAAACTGGTTCCTACTGTCAAATTTGAGGCTCCCGTTTCGGTGGTCAAAGGAGTTGATGCATCCGCACCGTTGCCAGCCACATAAAAATTCGAATACTGGTTAGTGGCTTTGATGATGGTTCCCACTTCGTTGCCCGTACTGCTTCCATAACAAGTTGCCCATGCTCTAAATCCGTTAATGTTCAGTCTGGCAATAATCGCATCGGATGGACCGTTTGCTGTTGTTCCCGAATAAGGGACATACGGTCCCATACCACCAATTGGAAAATCGAGCGATTGGGTTCCGCCGGTAAAGTAAACTTCTCCAGTTCCGCCGTTTCCGGAAACGCTTTGAATTGCATCACCTGAACTACCACCGAAATAGGTTGACCATAATGGAAATCCTCCATTAAACTGCTGAACGATTCCATCCTGCTGTCCTGCATTTCCATTTTGGTTTGTCCCTATTTGCTGTGGAAAAGTTAAACTATAGGTATAACCTCCAGCGAAAACCCAGTTGCTAAGGCCTGCCGTAACAGAATTAAACACATCATCTGATGACCCTCCTTCAAATGTCGACCAAAGAAGATTTCCCGTAGGAGTTGAAATTGGCCAGATATTACCCCAATCAACAGCAATGACCAGTGTTAATGCGGGATTGTAGGAACCAAAGCTTGTGAATTTCACTTCGTTCGTTGCAACCAAATTGTAGGAGGGCTGCCACGCGAGCGCCGAGAAATTTCCGCTGGCATCAATCTGCCAGACAGAAGCCTTTGGCTGAATAATGGTGCCGAGCTTAGTGTAGATCAAAAGTTGTCCGCTTCCGTCAATCCTAACGCTGTCAGCACCTTCATATTTCAGGTCAATTAATCCTGCAGAACCTCCACCTCCTCCAGGTTTGCACATGTAATATGTTTTCAAACCTTTGACATTACTACCGTAAACGATATCTACGTTGTTCCACACGTTGAATGAAACAAGCTGATTATAATTCTGTACATGGCATCGCCCCTCGGGAATATGTCCTAAATAGAAATTGCAGTATTCATCACGAACATCTGTCGCACGAATGCATTGATCAGCATTTGCTCCCAGAAACCTGATATCGACCCTGGCAACAGAATCCTGATTCGCCGATGATGTATCTATCTTGGTGAAAACATATGAGACAGCCGTGTCTTTAAAATAGACGTTTGGAGAACCCTTCAGCGTGTAATATTTTACTTCCGGGTGCAGGATTGAATCCATTCCCATAAGCTGATCCTTGTTCTCAATGAAGACAAAGGAATTTGAAGTGTACGAGATCGTATCATCTGGCGACAACATATTCTTTTGAACATACTTCACCGTCGTATACGCAAAAACAGAATCACCCAACTTGTTCTGTCCACTCACAATCACATCCCCCAAAGAATCCAACGCAATCGCGGTCGCCTTATCATCACCATTCAGCACACTATTCATCGCAATACCCCACACCTGGTTACCCTGACCATCCAGTTTCATCGTCCAGTAATCATTCGTTGAACCGTTGAAACTGTAGCCGGTAACGTATATCGCATCGGTATCGTTTTTGCCAATGACCACAGCAGATGCGCTGTCATCACCAAACGCGGGATCGTCATAGTTTTCTATCCAGAGCAGTGAACCTGCGTTGTTGTATTTGAGTACGGTGTAGTTTTTTCCGTTGAATGCTGTCTGTGAATATCCGACTACAATCACGTTGTTGTGCGAATCAAGTGCGAGGCCTGTTCCTTCATCATCCATGTTGTATCCCGCATCGTAATCCCACGACCACACCACGTTGAGGTTTGAATCGAGCTTGATCGTGCGGATGTCGTACTTCGTTACCGGGTCGAATGTAAATCCGGTGATGTAGACGTTGCCCGTATCGTCTACTGCAAGGTCTGCAAGGCGATTGAAACCCGGTGTTGTGCCCACGCTGGATGATCCGAAGCCAAGTCCGCCGCTACTCAAATTAAATGTGTAGACCGCATATTCGTAAGAGCCAAACATATCCTGGATGCCTCCGCCGACGTACGGCCTCCCACTCACTCCAATCTTATTCAGGCCGTCGTTACCGTTTGCATAGTCAAGGGTATTCACCCACTGTTGTGCGCCGGTGTTGTCGTATTTGATCAGAAGCATGTCGTACAGGTTTACGCCCGACCATTCAAGACCTGCCGCGAAAACGTCACCGTTGGAATTATCGACAAACAACGCTATCGTCGCATCAAATTGTGATCCGGTCCCGTTGTATGTCGACACCCATTGCTGCACACCGCTGCTGTTGTACATGATGGTAACCGCATTACTGCTGTCGGCGGCATTTTCGTAGTAACAGCCGGTGACATACACATCGCCCGTTGAAGCGTTCACTTCCACATCAGCAGCAATATCATCACCATGACCGGCGCCGTCATATTGCTGTGCCCAGAGCACGGTGCCGGCTCCATCGATCTTTTCAACGAGCATGTCGTAGTCTCCGTTTCCATTTCCGTTCAGCGTTGCTCCACATACAAGGACATGCGTTGTTCCGGGAATGGTTATTGTCGAGGCTTTATAAAACGTATTCTGACTTCCGGCGGTATCGCGCCACTGTTCAAATACTTTCAAGGAAGGATTTTGTGCGTAGCTGCTGCTGAACAGTGCGAACAAGGCAATTGCCAACAGAAGCATTTTGCTTCTGTCCCTGGGAGATTTGTTTTTCATGGGGTTATTTTTCAACGTTTATTACTTGGGTGAAATCAATACAGCTTCAGCGTCGCAAAGGCGACGTTTTTTATTCGGATGCATATTGGGGATACGCGCAATCTAGTCTATCAAAACTTAACAGCCCAATAAACTTTCCGAACCCCCCATTAATCTTTCTAAATGGTCGGATTCCATCCGCAAGTGTACCGATCAGACGTTTCAATTTTCGGGAAGTTAACCACAATTCAAATATAGGATTATAGTCCTATAATTCAAATTCGACTTATCGGCAAACTTGTACGGTGAAAGTATCCGGCAAGAAACGTGATTTTAAAAAGGAGGTGGGCATTCATATGGCTCAAATTCGTCGCGAAAAAGGACTTTCACAGTCACAGTTGGCGAATGACGCAGAAATTGACCTTAGTACACTAAGTCGCATGGAACGAGGTCAATTGAATTTCACAATTGACACAGTAATCAAAATTGCTAAGGTGTTGGATGTGGAACCTTCAGAATTACTGCGAGTGTAGGTTGCCCTTTGCCCCGTGAATTTTCTCGCCCTTATTCAAAAACAAACTTCCCGTTTATCATGCGTTCGGCCGACTGTAACCGGTAGAAATACAATCCATCAGCAAGTTCGTTACGCGCAACATCGGCAAATGTTGTTGTGATGTTTGTTTGTGTAAGGACCAGTTGTCCTCGCGAATCAAAAACGCTAAGCGTGAAATTCTCCTGCGTTTCATTGGCAAACGACAAGCGGATATTTTCGGTTGCCGGATTCGGATATGCAGAAACGGCATCGTTGTTTTTCTGCAGGTTGTCAGCAGCGAGCGCGCATCCGTTCATGTCTGTGGTTACACATACATCATCCACGTAATAGTACACATCGCCCCAGCCTGTCTGTTGTACGTTGGTGAATGTCATGGCCGAGTCAGCAACAAACGAACCGATGATCATGTATTGTTCTCCTCCCGTTGCAACGAACGAACCGGAAACCAGCTGCCAGCCGTTTTGAGAAGTATACGGACTCGTTCCTTCGATCTGCGGTGTGAGAATGATCGGCAGCGCATTGGCGTTACTGATGTTTGTGGATGTGAAGTAAGCGCCTATTTCGTTGATGGCTTCCATGCTGCTGCTGTGGAGACAAACGTACAATGAAACGTAGTACGTTGTTCCTGCAACGAGGGGCGCAGACAAATGCCCGGTCATGTATTCGCGGATGTTCGCCGGATCGTAGACGATGATTCCACCGTACGCATTTCCTGAATGTGGTGGTTCGTCGTTAGGCGCAATGGGACAACCGGAGTAAAAATAATCGGCGCTGCCATAAGAAGGTTTGGTCCAGTCGGCCACGTAATTCACGAACGCCCCGCTGCCGGAAGGGCATTGAAGTGAATCTTCGAAACCGGGATTGAGTACGAGGCTTTGCGAGGAAAGCAGGAACGGAGATGCGCAAAGAAATAATGTGGAGAAGTGTTTCATCGGCGGTTGTTGTCTAACTAAGATAGGAAAAAGGAATGGTGCCTGAAAACCGCTGAAGCGGTTGGGTAGGTGAGCACTATCCATTGCCGGGGGCTTAAGCCCCCGGCAATGGATAGTGTCGATTTGCGAAACGGTTTTAACCGTTTTAGCTCAACCGAAATACTCAATAAAATTTTACGAAAGACGATAGTAGATTTCTGTCGCAGGCCGTGCCTGGCCGTCAATCACTTTTGAATGACATTTGCAGATGCTATCCAGTGAGTCGTGCGCAGATTGCGTAAATCCTGTTTTTGGGTATGCACAGTACAGCAGGAACGATGAGTCCTGGTGAAGATCGTTCCAGAGATTCTCCAATTGAACTGTTGCACCGTTCAGGCCCTGTTCCCAGAGTATCGCTACCATTTCTCCGAATGCGCGAGCCCGGCGATCATCTTTTTGTGCACGTTTCAATACCCCAGAAATAAAATTGCTGAACAGGTATTCATCCGGCCATCCACCAACCATGAATTTCGACAATGTTTCAGTGGCTTCCAGCGGAATGTATTGATCCGATTGAATCAATGTGTCGATGTTAAAATTCTGATTGGTTAATCTTTGCGCTAACATTTCGAGGTGCCCGGCGGTTGCAATGATCACCACACTTTCCCCGGCAAGAAATCCGCTTCCGACAAATCCTTCGAGCGTATCCATGAAAATTTTATCGTTCTCATAGATCTGCACCAAATGATCGCTTGGAGCTATCTCGCCCCAGAAGACCTGTATATTGGAATTTTTCCACGCGCCACTTTCCGAAATCACTTCTTCCATCATGTTTAGAGTTTACTGCTAGCTACAAACGCCGTACCGGTTTGTTCTGGTCTCCGTTTCCGGCATTATTTTGATGCCCGGATTGCTGAGCGTCCGAAAAAATTGTTTCACGAACCCGGATTTGAGGAAATAGTTGCACAGTAGTTGCGACCAGATATTTATCGCTTGCCCTGCTCCAGCGGGAGGTAAATTTCAAAGGTGGCGCCTTTTCCGGGTTTACCTGCAGCCCTGATAATTCCACGGTGATTTTCTACGATTTTCTTACAGATCGCAAGCCCAATGCCCGTACCACTGTATTCATCTTTGTGGTGAAGGCGTTCGAATATCTCGAAAATACGGTCTTTGTATTTGGCATCAAACCCAATGCCGTTGTCACGAATGACCAGGTGACAATACAATTCGTCGCCAAGTTTTTCGCGCCTGATCTTATTGCCTTCAACAACGTTTGCTGTAATCATCACATTCGGTTTTCTACCGGGCTGTGAAAATTTAAGGGCATTCCCAATAAGATTATGCAGTAACTGCCGCAGCTGAAAAGGAATTCCGCGAACGGTGCACAACCTTCCGGATTCAATCGTTCCTTTCTTTTCCGCAAGTATGTCCGCAAATTCGGTTTTAACTTCCGCGACAATACGTGTGAGGTTTGTTTTTTCAAATTTCCGGTCTGCAATGCTCGTGCGGGAATAGCTCAACAGGTCGTCGATCAGCGACTGCATTTGCGTAATCGAATTCTGCATCCGGCGGAAATAATCTTTGCCGATCTCGCTGAGCCGGGGCTGTTCTTCCTTGAGAATGTAGGTAGCAAATGTTCTTATTTTACGCAGCGGTTCCTGGAGGTCATGGCTCGTAATGTAGTTGAACGAAGTGAGTTCCGCATTAATACTTTCCAGTCGTGCGTTGGCATCCCGCAGCTCATGGACCAATTGCTTTTCTTTGAATCTCAATTCCGCCTCTTCTGTAATGTCTTCAATTAAGAGCAGGATCTTTTGTTCACTGTTCTTGTGGACAACCTGTTTCGCATTCAGGAGCATAGACTTTTCTCCAAGTCTCCTGAACCGGTGCGTAACCTCGTAATTGTGAAGCAATGAATTTTTAGGGATTATTTTTTCCATGAGCTCCCGGAGTTCCGGGATGTTCCATTGGTGATCGTCGAGCTCGTATAATTTTTTCCCGACCGTTGTATCTTCCTTCAGACGGAACAACTCATAAAAAGCCCTGTTTGCTAAAGTGACAAACATGTTTTTATCCAGCACCAGCATGGGATTGTGCATCGTTGAGAAAAGAGCGGCTGAAAAATTATTCAGTTCCTCAACCTCGTCATTCCGTGCCTGGAGTTTTTGATTGGTTGCAATAAGTTCTTCATTCGTGGATTCGATTTCCTCCTTGGATGTTTCGAGCTCTTCGTTCAGCGTGCGGAGTTCCTCGTTGCTGGAAACCACTTCTTCATTGGCACTCTGGAGTTCTTCGATCGTTGTATCGTGATCATTGGTAATCGACCGCATATCGGCACGCGTACCGGCCAGTTCATCTTCCAGCTTGCGTATCCGCTGGTCTTTTGCAGTGATGGTTGCGGTCTTTTTATTCCGCCCTGCCGGTTGGGAAAGCGTATGTACTTCATTGAACAGGACAAGAAGCAAAGGTTCTTCACCTTCAATTTTCAAAGGTGTAACCTCAATGGCAATCACGCGTGTGCCGCTCTCCGTTTTCAGTTCAATGCCGGTCTTGCGGATCGTTTGTTTTGTTTTGGATGCATTGTGAATGGCATTCCTCAGTTCAAATGCAAATTCCGGTTGCGCCATTTTCATGATATTGAAACTGGCTTTTCCATGCGCATGGCGCAGGTAGAGCTCGGGTGTTCCCCTGAACTCGAGGATCTCCATATCGTGGTTGATCACCACGCTTGTTGGAATGTACCGGGAAAGGAGGATTGCATCAATGGCGCTTCCGAGATGCCCGTTATGATGTATGGGTAACTGGTGCGGCGGCACCGTAATGTTTTTTACCGGGATTGCGCTCTGTGAGAATCGCGGTGTAATAGACGGAATGGCGCCCGGCCCTGATTTCTTTTTTCGCAGGTAGATCTTGAATTTTTTATTGACCGGCGAAAAAAGATGATGCGCTGTTGTGATTGCTTCTGATCGTCCGACCATGAGGTAGCCGTTTTCTTTGAGCGCGTAATGAAACGATGAGATCACTTTTTTCTGGGCTGTAACATCCAGGTATATCAGCAGGTTGCAGCAACTGATAAAGTCTACCCGTGAAAAAGGCGGGTCAGACAAGAGATTGTGCTGGGCGAAAATGCAGGTATCACGGAGGGCTTTACCCGCGTGGTAGCCGTCCTTGGATTTGACAAAATACTGTTGCAGTTGTTTGGATGTAACACCGGCAAGTTGCGCTTGCGTGTATTCGCCATTTCGGGCCTTTCGAATGGCTTCTTCACTGAGATCGGTGGCGAAGATCTGAACAGGAATCGCCATGGATTTCGATTCAACCAGTTCAAGCAGGAGCAGGGCAATGGTATACGCTTCTTCGCCGGTAGCGCATGCCGGAATCCAGATACGCAAAGGATCGGGAGAAATGTTTGATTTCAGTAGCCTGGGGAAAATTGTTTTCCGGAGAAAAGTGAACGCTGCAGGATCGCGGAAAAAACTGGTCACATGAATCAGCAGGTCTTGCGCGAGAAGATTAACTTCTTCATTCGATTTACTAATGAGCGCGGCATAATTTTTCAGTGACCTCACCTTGTGCAGCTGCATGCGGCGAATGATACGACGTTTGATCGTATTCATTTTGTAGTGACTGAAATCAATTCCTTTTTTCCGGAACAGGACCTGCAGGATGATCTTCAGGTCGGGATTGCGGTTTTCTATTTCTTCCGCTTTCCCGGCGTTGAGGATGCCGGTTTTCAGAAAATCACTTTTCGCCAGCCGGATAATCGCCAATGCCATTTCATTGGGCGACAATACGTAATCCACCACGCCTTTGGAAATTGCATTTTGCGGCATGCCGTTGAATTTCGCAGATCCATCCTGCGCAAAGGTTAATCCTCCTTCCTGTTTAATTGCTTTTAACCCATCTGTGCCATCTGTCCCGCTGCCCGAAAGAAGAATACCAACTACATGCTGTTTGTGTTTTTCGGCAAGCGAACTGAAAAAAATATCGACCGTATTGGCCACGTTTGTTTTTTTTCTTTTCACCAGTTTAATGTGTCCATCAACCACCATCATTTCGTTATCCGGAGGAATAACGTAGAAATGATCGGGCGTCATCGCGGCACCATTCCTGGCCTCGATTACTTTCATGCGCGTGCTTTTGGAAAGCAACGATGCAAGGATGCTTTTGTAATCGGGGCTAAGGTGCTGGATATACACAAAGGCCATCCCGGTATCGGAAGGAAGGTGGCGAAGCAACTGCGTAACTGCTTCAAGACCTCCGGCTGACGCGCCTATTGCAACAATCGGGAATTGTTTTGTTTTGCCGATGGATTTTTCGGTTGATTTTTTTCGCGGGATAATTTTTTTTCGGACTGAGGAAGGTGGACTCATAGATGCAGCGGAGGATCAATGTCTAAGTTATCGCCTCGTTGATGACAAATTTATCGCGGGACGGCTGACCACCCGGATTACTCTCGGTGAGATATTTTAACGCCACCCGGAGGACGGTTTTGAGATCCCCGGGATCGGTGCGTTTACGGATGCAATGATCTGCACCGTGCTGGTAGAGCAGGTCCAGGATATCTTCGTGGAATGACGTGGAATAAATGACTATCGGAACATGTTTGAGTTTCACATTCCCTTTAATCTCTGTCAGGCATTCGGATCCGTTTTTGCGCGGCATATTCAGGTCCAGGAAAATAATGTCCGGCGGTTCTTTGAGGTTATCACTGAGGTACCGCATCAGTTTTTCGCCATCGTAAATGGGATGCATGTGGGTGGGAAAGTCAAGATCGTTCAATGCTTTCTGAAAAAGAAAGTGATCGTCTTTGTCGTCATCCGCCAGGATAATATCAATGGCCCTTCTCATGAGAACAAAGATAAATGTTAACCCCGCATAAGCAATTTGCCACAGGGTTTTCTGCCTTGGCGGAAGCAAAAAAACTGGGGTGAATATTACCCAGATTTCCCCACAAAACTCAGTGTCAATGATCCGTTTGTTGGTGCAATTCAATAAGCGTGGACTGTGATGCCGCGCATAATTTTTCGACGACATTTTTTATTGCAAACACGTCGGAACGGCAACCCGCGAAGCGTATTCAGAATCTTTGGGTGTGTACATGGCAGTAATTACTTCGCTTTCATTTTATTTCCCTTCGCGTCATGCGTCAGCTCTGCGAGTCCGAGTTTTTCCATCAATGGCGGAACATACATACCGAACCGTCCGCGCAGTCCCTTCTTCAGGCCGTACCATCCGCCAACCGGATTTTTCGGAGAGCGTCCCCAGGCTTCAACGGTTCCGTCTTTCGCCGGTTTTTGTTCATCGGCGCTTCCGAGTTCCATCCAGTCGCCGTGTTTTTTCAGCATGGCGTGAAGGTCTTTGATGCAGCGGTAATCGTAATGCAAAACCGTTTTGCCTACGGTGCAAACGAGAATTTCTTTCCCGTCCTTCTCGTCTTTGTGCATCGTAAATTCCGAAGAGAGTGGAGGAGTTTTTAATTTCCAGGGATTGTCTTTGGTTCCGTCTTGGGACATGCGTTAGTGGTTTAGGGAGTTGTTGAGTAGGCAGGTGAGGTGGCAGGGTGACAGGTGACAGGAGGCAGGAGGCAGGAGGCAGGAGGCAGGAGGCAGGTGGCAGGTGGCAGGTGGGATGAAGATACGAAATTGTGGAAGTGTATTATTGGCTTTCAGACAACCGGTCGATGGCTGTTTTGATTGTGGTTTTGGAAGAACTGGTTTTGGCGAGAGACAAGGCACTTTGTAAGTGGACTTTTGCTTTGTTGTTGTCGACGCCGGTGTAGAGATTGCCTAGTAGTGAAAAGTAAAGATGGTCATCTTTCAGCTCCAGCTTTTCCGCTTCGACGATTGCTTCATTTTTGCTTCTCGCTTTCGAAAGTGCATAAGTCCTGTTCAATGCCGCAACGGGAGAATATTCGATCTGCAATAACCGGTTGTAAAGCTGAAGAATGTTTTCCCACTTTTCTGTCGTGTCTTTTTTCTGCGTGTGCCAGAAAGCAATGCCGGCTTCGAGATGATATCTCGAAAGTTTTGTCCCGACAGAAGCGCAGTTGAGGTAATGTTCGCCGCGAATGATCAACGGCTGGTTCCAGAGATTTTCGTCCTGCTCTTCGTAGAGAATGATCTGGCCGTTCTGATCGATACGCGCTTCGAAACGGGAAGAATGAAAACACATGAGCGCAAGCAAAGCATTCGCCGGTGGTGTGTTTGTCGATTCATTTTCCACGAGCATCAACGTGAGGCGCATGGCTTCCACGCAAAGATCTTTTCGCAACGTGGTGTTCTGCGAATTGGAGTAGTACCCCTCGCTGAATAAAAGATAGAGCGTGGTCAGCACGGTTTCCAGTCGCGCAGGAAGTTCAGCTGCGGGAGGAAATTCGATTTTGACTTTATCGGCGCGGAGTTTTTCTTTCGCCCGCTGCAGGCGTTTGTACGTTGTTTCGCGGTTGGTCAGAAATGCATCCGCGATTTCTTCTGCACCAAAACCGCAGAGAATATTCAGCGACAAACCAATCTGCGCCTCCGTGGAAATGGACGGGTGACAGATTGCAAACATCATCTGCAACTGGCTGTCGTTGATGTTTTCGGCGGAGAGATCGATTTCCGGTTCGTGAGAAACCGTTCCTGATCGTTTCAGTTCCGGTGCAATTTTCGCGTTGAACACAGCACCGTGTTTCAGAAAATCTTTTGCTTTGTTTTTCGCAACGGTGTAGAGCCACGCTGCAGGATTTTGCGGAAGGCCCTTGAGTCCCCACGTTTCCGAAGCAAGAAGAAACGTATCGCTCGCAATATCTTCTGCAGTTTCGATATGCTCCATACCAAATACCTTACAGAGTACAGCTACAATTTTCCTGTACTCGGTTCGGAATAAATGCGGTATGAGTTCTTCGTTCTGCATGCGGTTGTTGAACATTGATCATTGTTAATTTGACATTGTGCGTTAAAAAAATGTCAAACGTTCAATGCTCAATGAGCAATGATCAACGTAACTCAGCCTCCCCCGGTTCACCGGAGAAGGCTGAGCGCATTACGAATGTAATTAATTCATTGGGAGAATCGTGCGCACTTCCACGGTACCGCCCACTTTCAGGATCGGGCAATCTTTGGAAAGCTCCATCGCTTCTTCCAGGGAATTTGCGCGGATGATGGTGTAACCACCTACGGCTTCCTTGACTTCAACATACGGTCCGTTTGTTACCACATTGTTAGGTTTCACCACGTACCCGTCGGGTTCAAGACGGTTGCCCGCATCGACCAGTTTGTTTTGAGCGGCGAGACTTCCCATCCAGTCCTGCCAGGGTTTCATCATGGCCTGCATTTGTTCTGGCGACATGGCCGGCTCATTGCTTACTGCGTCGCGGCGGAATACCAATAGAAATTCGTTCATCGGAAAATGGTGTTGAAAGATTAGTTATTTGAATGCAATGCTACGGCATTTCCTTCAGAATCAAAGAATCCGGCCATGTAACCAATCTCGTCGCTGATCTTTGTTTTCTCCAGCATGAGTTTTCCGCCGGCAGCTTCCACTTTCGAAAGTGCAACAGAAAGATCAGGATTTGCGTTCAGGTAAACTTTTGCACCGTCGGCGCTTGGCTTGTGGTGAGGACCCTGAACCAGGCCACCGGAAACTTTTCCGTTCATGTCTTCAGAAGGGAAAAAAGCCATTTTCATGCCCATCATTTCCTGTTCCTGCATTTTGATGCCGAATACAGATTCGTAGAATTTTTTTGCGCGGTTGATGTCAGATACTGAGATCTCGAACCAGTTGAGGGAATTGTCTGTGCTTTTCATTTTGAGTGGTTTTAAAGGTTTTTAGTTGTTATTTGCTGTAATGACGACTGAGATTTGAGGATTGGACAGGTTGGGGGGAATATTTTTTGAAAAAGAGGTTGATTCGGGAAAATGGACGCGCCTTCGACTCCTCCGGGCAGGTGGCGCCACAAAAGATTGCAGGGAAAAACGCGAGGTTGAAGGGGATAATAAACGAAAGGAAGCAAGGGAATCGCTTCGCGATTGGTGTTACTTAATAGGAACGCGGATCCGCCGCGGCGGACTACGCTCACGGCGCGGATTGAAACGGATTGACGCGGATGATCCGCCGCGGCGGATCGGATGAACGTGCGGATCGCTGCACGAAAATATGCTTGTAGAATGATATCATGAAGTGATATTTTCCATTCGCTCCGAAAGAGTCCCCGGGCCGTGCCGCGCGGGTTACCGTGTGCAAATAATGAGGCCGCCGTGGTGAAATAGCGCGCTTACTTACCGGGAATTTCCATGATTTGATGAGACCTATCCTATGATCTTAGTTTTCGGATATCATTTTTCAAAACAGGAATATCTTTTTGAATAATGCCCCATAAAATCTGCAGATCGACGGAATCGTAGGCGTGAGCAATAAAATTTCTGAGCGCGATGATACTTTTCACACCTGTAATCTGAATTTCAGGATTCAGCCGGTTGACTTTCGTTACTGCCTCGCCAATAATTTCAAGCTGGCGTTCAATGGCCCTGATGGCCTTCATATCTTTTTTAAAGACTTCAAAATTGTTGTCGACGGAATTTTTGACTTCTTCTATTTCCTGGATAATATTCTCAATGTCCAGAATGTACTTCAACATTCTGTCAGGCGGCATACAACATAATTTTTGTCCGGTCAATTTCCTCTTTGAGAATAGAATTTTTGAGCGAAGCGCCGGTAAGAAGATCAACTTCGCGATGCAGAAGCGATTTTAATTCCTCCATAAGCGCAAAGAAATTATCAGCATAGTTGAGCAGATCAATGGTTTCGTCGAAGTAAACGAGAAAATCAAGATCGCTGTCGGCGCGATGCTGACCATTGGCAGCTGATCCAAAGAGAAACAACTGATGAACGTGGTGACGCTCACAGATTTGTTTTATTTCTTCCTTATGCTGACTGACGAGGGAAATCATACCGTAAATATAGGAAATTGAGCCGCCGCCGGCGCTTATGTTGCTATTCTTTTCCTGTGTACGCTTTCAACAACGACGCTGTCTGTTTTCGGATCTGCTTTTTCATCAATGAACTCCATCCGAGCAACCAACCCTTCCAGCCCAGCGCCTGCCGCGACCATTTCCACAGGTCAAACACATCGGTGTGGCGAATGATTTTTCCATCGCGGAATTCGAACGTAGCGGAAATTCTGTTGATCACGTCGCGACCGGTTTGCGCGAATTTGTATTCGGCTACCCAGTTCGCACTTCCGGTTGTTTCATCGGCACGCACATCGCTGAAAGTGATTTTGATTTCACCTTTGCTGCGTTCAATGAGCATGCGCCACATGTTTTTTGCGTCGTTGCCTTTCAGTTCACCGAATGCTGGATCGTGGAAAACAATGTGGTCGTGATAACAGGCGACCATGCCCGCAGCATCACCACGCGCGAACGATTCGTAAAATGTTTGAATAAGCTGCTGATGGCTCATGATTGTAATTTTCGTCCGACCTGTTTCTGTAACAGATCATCCAAATGGTAATAGACATCACAAGTTAGTGGTATTGGGTGTTAAATTACCATTTCGGATTGGAGTTTTATGCCGACGGAATGGCAATTGGAAGGCAGTAAACCGGCGCTCGTCACGAAGTTGATCGTGCACGGGGTAAGGCCGGATATTGTATCTACATTGCGTTCCCCTGAACGGGGGAGCATTTACATTCACTTAAGAACTCACAAAAATGGAAACGACAAAAAAAGTAGGAATGCACATCACTCATGAAGTAAATAGTTTCGCAGAGTGGAAAGCAGGATTCGATGCACACGAGTCAGCTCGTTCTGAAATGGGTGTGAAAATTACCGGCGTTTATTCAGCTGCAGATAACCAGAACCTGGTGACGATTACCTCAGAAGTTGCGAATCTTGAAACTGCGCAGGGAATGATGGCCGATCCGAATATGAAGGAGATGATGAAAAAATCAGGTGTTGTTTCTGAGCCCGTGATCAATATTGTGACGATCCACAACTAAACTAAAGAACGATCATTTTGATGAAAGCCCTTCCCGTTGCGGGGAGGGCTTTCTATTTAGAACCGGTTCCGGTAATTATTTCCCACTTCTCGATCTTTCCCGGCATAACTTCAAACATCGGGTGCGGATCAAATTTTTTTCTTTTTTTCAGTGCGTTGAATTTTTCCGGATCACGTGTCTCCAGTTTATCCAGGAGATGTTTCTGTTCGTAATCCATCTGGCCCTTCGTCACGGGCATCACGGAGCGCTTAAATTTCCAGTCGATCTTGGTCTTGTCGAAGTTGTATCCTCTTGCGCAAGCTTCGTGATACACTTCGGACAAGTATTCATTGATCGCATCCAGCGGCTTCTTCGCATTTTTAAAACGGTCGAGCTGCGGATGATTCGTATACCCTTTCGTTTTTCCGGCGAGTACGTGTTGCGCCAAAAGTGTTTCGCGCCACAATGCAACGAGCCCTTTGCTATCGAGATACTGCGGATGAATAGACCAGATTCTCATAGCATGAATTATTATGATGCATGTGCGTTGATCCGACCGAGTCCATTCATGATTCCGGAACGGATCATTCTTGCGTATCCATCGTCCGGCATCGCATCGGCAAAAGACTGTGCCAACAGGTAATTTGCTTTGGCGTTTTCAAATTGCCCCAGGTCTTCAAATCCTTTGGCGACGTTGAGATACAAGGAAGGCAATTGCGCGTTCACCTGCTCATCGCGCAGGTTCAATGCATGTTTCAGCGCGATCTCGTCCCAGTTCAGTTTATCTGCGATGCTTTGCTGGTGACGCGCTATATAATGTGCGGCAATAAATTTTCCGAAATCATCGGTGGATTCATTCCAGGCCTGAAGAAAAAGCCGGGCAGCTCCTTCGGGATTTCCTTCACCCTCCTGCATCATGCCTTCAGCACAAAGTTTGACTATGGGATGTTCGGGATCAAAAAGCATCTGGCTGATGAATGTGCATGAAGTTACGTATTCTTTCAGGAAGATTGCGAGACTTGCGCCTCCGGCGCGCTGGCCACAGATGCGCAGATTACGCAGATTAAATGATTGCATCACCAAAAAATTGGGAGCAAATTAAATCCCTCAAATCAGTATTTAATTTTTTTAAATCTGCGTAATCTGCGTAATCTGCGCATCTGTGGCTAATCGGCGAAGCCGGCCCAAAAGAATTGCCACGTTCACTTTTTCTTCAGCAACTCCTCATCAATCTCAATCTCCGTTTTGTCTTTTTTAATATTGATGCGGATGCGGCTGTAAACGGTCATGTATACATTCGCGATCCAGACCAGTGCAAATCCGGAAATGAAATACCCGCGCCAGTCGTCGTAGAGTAATTGATACCCGGTGAGAATTAATACAAGAATAGTGATGTAGTGGCTGAAACAATATTCGCACGTGAAGAGATAAAAAAATTTACGGATGAACATTGTTTTTCCATGTTTGCTGCGCTCGACACAATATTCCCGCGGTTCACGAAATATTTCTTCATGCGTCACAGTCCATGCAATGCATGAAATGGGAATGGCCAGGATGAAGAGATGGGCAATTTGGGTTATAAGCGGATCCATGGAGATTGACCTGCAAAAACGATACCGCACGTGCATCAGTATGCAGTGGCAGTTGCTGTAGCGGTAGCAGTAAGGGGGCGGTTTGCGGACAAAGTGCGGACATTCTTCCCGGTTCACTCCAACGCCTGTAAAAAACCAGTTGGCGGTATAGCAAACAGGACGGTTCGGGCCGCACCTGTGAAAAAATCGGGAAGGGTTTATGGAAAATGTTTTTCCGCTTCATCATTTCATAAAACCCATAAAAGATGAAAAAATGATACACTCAAAAAAAACAGGAGAAGCAGCAAGGCCCAGCCCTGGAACCGGAGCCTGTAAAATTATCCGGACCGCTTGCATGCTCACAGCTACAATTTGTCTGCTTACCTCTTACACGGCGTCCGCGCAACCGGGAGCGCTTGATCTTACTTTCGATGGCGACGGAAGAGTAACGGTCCCAGTCATCGCCGGTGCGGATGATAACGGCTATTCAGTCGCCATTCAAAGCGACGGCAAAATTGTAGTGGCCGGTGTTACGAGTACCGGTCCATCCGATGATTTTGCGGTTGTCCGCTTCAGCGCCGATGGCAGTTTGGATTCGACATTCGACACGGACGGAGTCGTAACTACGGTGATCGGTTCCAGTTCGGCTATCATGGAAGTTGTCATCCAAAGCGACGGTAAAATTGTAGTTGCCGGATACAATGACAACGGTGGCAACTTTGATTTTGCCGTGGTCCGTTACAACAGCAATGGCTCGCTCGACACCGGTTTCGATTCCGATGGAATTGTAACCACGCAGGTCGGGAACGGAGATGATCGCGGATATTCCGTGGCTATCCAGTCGGATGGAAAAATTGTAGTGGCAGGACATTGTCACAACGGTACGGACTATGATTTTGCGGTTGTCCGCTACAACACCAACGGTTCCTTGGATAATGCCTTTGACAGTGATGGAATGCTGATTACAGATATCGGAACAAATGATAACGCCTATTCAACCGCTATCCAAAGCGATGGAAAAATTGTGGTGACCGGAAACAGCTTCAGCGGGAGCTGGGATTTTTGTGTGGCGCGTTACAACACCAATGGTTCTCTGGACAATGCATTTGACTCCGATGGAATTGCACTCACGGATTTCGGAACTTCATCGTATGACATTCCCAATTCAGTAGCTATACAAAGTGATGGCAAAATTGTGGTGGTGGGATATACGTACATCGCAGGCTACACTGATTTTGCTGTGGCCCGTTACAATACCAACGGTTCTTTGGACAATGCATTCGACGGCGACGGCAAAGTAACCACTTCCCTCGCGGCGCAGAATGATGATGGTTTTTCTGTAGCCATTCAAACCAATGGGAAAATTGTAGTGGCCGGATCCAGTCACGATGGCATCGGTTACGATTTTGGTTTGGTCCGCTACAACAGCAACGGTTCGCTGGATAATACATTCGACGGAGACGGAATCGTGACAACTGCTGTTGATAGTCTTCTTGACGCCGGTTATTCGGTGGCCATTCAAAGTGATGGCAAAATTGTGGTGGCCGGATTCAGCCAGGTTGGAGGTTCCAATGATTTTGCGGCAGCGAGGTATGAGGGAGATGCAATTTCCGGTGTTGAAGAAAATACGGAACAAGTGAATGTGAATGTATATCCTAACCCGACAAACGGCCAGTTTATCATTTCATGTGCGACCGATCAGCCGGTTGAAATCGAGATTTACAATGCGCTCGGAGAACGGGTTTATCAATCGGCCATTGATCCGCAGACAGAGTCTCCGATTGACATTTCTTCGCAACCCGACGGACTGTATTTTTACCAGGTCAATAACAGGGATAGAATTGTTGCGACGGGAAAAATAGTCGTGCAGAAATAATGGAGGGCTGAAATGGGTAGAGGTTCAGTTTGAAATCATTTACCCGATCGCTGGAATGGAAAACGGTTGAAACCGTTTGGCAAACCGACTGTGTTTATTGCCGGAGCCCCGATGGTTATCGGGATCAGTTCCGGCAATGAACACAATTGATTATTCAACTGCTTAATTGGTTTTGATCAGCCGGGTAGCCAAACCGAATCAATACTGACTTCTTTATTTTCATCACTGCAGAGATGGTCCACCAATCTTAAACTTATATCTTCAAGGCTGTTCTTAATTGTATAAAACCCTTTTTTTTCTTTAAGCGTCAACTCCGCAAGATGTGTTACAAAGTCTTTTGTAAATTCTATTTCTAACCCAAGTTCTGCAAAAAATGCTTTGTAGTGTTTGAGGATCGAATGATCTGTGTCTTCAAGCATTAGCGCGTAATCATTTGCAGAATAGGGGGTGAAATAGTTTATGCAGCTAAACCTGTTTACCAGTTCCGGTAAAAAACCCTGTTCGATGATATCCGAATGATTTATTTTACCGGATAACAAGCGGGACTTATCCATGGTATTGAATTTTCCGCTGGCGATGAACAATAAATTGGTTGTATCAAAAGGAATGAAAGGTTGGTCAGGATGCTTACGCCCACCTTCCGGTGCGACATTAATAATTGTATTGCTCAATAATTCGAGGATATCCAACTGAACGCCTTCCCCGCTTATATCTCTTGTGATTAATTTATTTTGAACGGGCCTGATAGCTATGTAATCAATATTATCTATAAAGATTATTCCGGATTGAGCTTTTGAAACGTCACCACCTGCCTTTTTCAGAAGTGAAGATAATATAGAGTCAACATCTTCTCCCACGTAGCCTGTCTGACTATACGTGCTGGCATTAACGACTACCGTGGGAAGGTCCGTTTTCTCAGCAATCAAATTCAGTAAATAAGATTTTCCGCACCCTGATTCCCCAACAAGAATCATGTTGTTGTTGAGATAGGAAGGTCTGATCTTATCACTTTTTACTTTTTTTGAATGCAGGTAAATGGAGGTCGCTAAATTTTTGAGGATATGATTTTGTCCTGTGAAATCTTTTTTTAGTTCATTGATCAGAATGGGTAAAGAAGATATCCTGGCAGGGAGTTCCGTTTTATCCTTTTTATGGAGCTGCTCGTTTACTAAATTGCTTGCGGCCGGCGCGCATCGTTCGCAAATAAAGCATGACACCCCTTGAATCAGTATTTCAACTTCTGATTTGGGTCTGGAACAAAATCCACAGGTAGGTTCGGGTTCGGGGGTATTCTTTTTGAACATCATTTATGAGTTTAAATTATTGAAATCACCCGGGATGGTGATAATGCTTGCGCCGGTTATTCACTGGAATAAAAGTATAAAGATTGTTTAACCTTACAAGTTGCACTACGCTTTTCCCCGGGAGGTCTGTGATTTCCCCGGAAGTCTCCCGGCTCCCCTGTTGGGAAAAGGCCGGTTCCGTTTGTTAAATTGAAGAAACGAGAGACTTGCGGTTTGGGTGGTACATGCTGACGCCCTCACTAATACTTTTTTCTTACCTTCGCGCCACCATGTCAGCAGGAATATTCATATACAGTATTGCAACGCCCCTCTAACGGCGTTCCTGCATTTTCATGCGGCTAAGCAGCGGCATGACCATCCATTAACTTCCAAAACAATCATTCGCCCTTTGGGCACAAATTATATTGACGTGAACACTCAAGAAATTAATAAACGGAGAACATTCGGGATCATTTCTCACCCGGATGCCGGAAAAACAACACTTACCGAAAAACTCCTGCTCTTCGGCGGAGCCATTCAAACAGCAGGTGCGGTAAAAAGCAATAAGATCAAGAAGACCGCGACTTCCGATTTCATGGAAATTGAAAAGCAGCGCGGAATTTCCGTGGCTACTTCCGTGATGGGATTTGATTACAAAGATTGCAAGATCAACATTCTTGATACACCCGGTCACAAAGACTTTGCGGAAGACACGTACAGAACGCTGACTGCTGTGGACAGCGTAATCCTCGTGATCGATTGCGTGAAAGGTGTCGAAGAGCAAACGCGCAAGCTCATGGAAGTGTGCCGCATGCGACATACGCCGGTGATTATTTTCATCAATAAGCTTGACCGCGAAGGACGCGACCCGTACGACCTGCTCGATGAGGTGAGTGAAGAACTCAACATTCATACGCGTCCGCTTTCGTGGCCGATCGGTTCCGGAAGTACGTTCAAGGGCGTTTTCAATTTGTATGAAAAGCAATTGAACCTTTTTACTTCGGGAAAAACAAAATTGTCGGACGACGTGATCGCGTTTGAAGATATCAATGATCCTTCGCTCGACAAACACATCGGTGAGGATGCTGCGGTAAAACTGCGCGAAGACGCGGAACTCATCGAAGGCGTGTTCGAACCGTTTGACGTGGAGCTTTACCGCGAAGGATATCTTGCGCCGGTATTTTTCGGAAGCGCGGTCAACAATTTTGGTGTGAAGGAATTGCTCGATACGTTTATCCGGATTGCACCTTCACCGCAACCGGGACATACCGATCAGCGCGATGTTGACCCTACGGAAAAAGATTTTACCGGGTTTGTATTTAAAATCCACGCGAACCTGGACCCGAACCACCGCGACCGGATTGCGTTTTGCAGAATTGTCTCCGGAAAGTTTGAACGGAATAAATTTTATTACCACACGCGTCTCGACAAAAAATTGCGGTTCTCCAACCCGGTTGGTTTCATGGCGAATGACAAAAGCATCGTGGAAGAAGCGTATCCCGGCGACGTGGTTGGTTTGTACGACACAGGCAATTTCAAAATCGGTGACACGTTAACGGAAGGCGAACATCTTACGTTCAAAGGAATCCCAAGTTTTTCTCCGGAGAAATTCAAGGAGATCGTCAACAAGGATCCGTTGAAAACGAAACAGCTCGAGAAAGGCCTGAGCCAGCTCACGGACGAAGGCGTTGCGCAGTTGTTTACACGTCAGCCCGGGAACATCAAGATCGTTGGTACGGTGGGTGAACTTCAGTTCGAAGTGATCCAGTTTCGTTTGCTGCACGAGTACGGTGCGTCCTGCGATTTTCGTCACCTGGATTATTTCAAAGCCTGCTGGTTTACATCGGCAGATAAGGAACAGCTTGAACTATTTATTTCGCAGAAATACCGCAGCGTGACTTACGACAAAGAGAATCGTCCGGTGTTTATGGCGGAAAGCGATTGGCATTTGCGGATGACGAAGGAAGCGTACCCGAATATTGAGTTTCACTTTACGAGTGAGTTTAAGACGGAGCAATAGGATCGTCTTTTCACACCAGGCGCCTGCGCGTCCATGTGTAATTTCTTCCCGATTTAACGGGTAAAATACCACATTACGCTGGGGGAAATCATTTCCGGACGGATAAAATGCCTCTGCTGTTTTCGTGCATGGGATTTGCATAATGAAAGGAAACAATGCCTTTCATTATGGCAACAGCGACAAAAACCGACCCGGTAGAAAAAGCACGCAAGCGGAGCCTGAAAAAATTTCTGTATTACTTTCCTAAAGGGTACAGCGATCAGAAATACATCGATTGGGAGCGCCAGTACAAATCGGATGCACACATGCAGTTCAAGGAGTCATTGAACCGTGCAACATTTGCCGCCATGCTGGGCGAAGGAAAGTTTAAAGAAATTGCGTTTGAAGCCGTACGCATTGAATCGCGAACAAACCTTTTGTTCTCTTTCGAAAAAATGGCGCTCCGCGATGCACTTAAATTTCCACACGGCGCAAGAGCATTTGCAACGGGATTGTTCGATTACATCTATGGCGCAGACGATCTTCCTGATCGCTTTGAACGTTTTGCAGAAGTCGTTGGAAAGCTGCCGCGAAAGCAAACCCGCGTGCTGACCTGGCCGTTGGTCACCGTATTTGGTTTTATCGGAAATCCTCAAGAACATATTTTTCTGAAGCCGAGAGTTACACAACTGGCTGCAGAAAAATATAAGTTTGATTTTTATTACACGTCAAAACCAAACTGGGAAACGTACCAAAGCCTGATTGAGTTTGCGGCGCAGGTGAGGAAAGACACCAAAGCGTATCGCCCGAAGGATTACATCGATCTGCAGTCGTTTATCTGGGTGCTGGGGTCGGAAGAGTATGACGACTAGTTCTTCCGATTTATCAATCGCGGAAGTATGCTTTCATTGTAATTAGTGACGGAGAATTACTCAACAAGTTTCCCGTTTGTATATATTTCTTTTTTAATGACCTCACCGGATTCATTGTAATATATCCATTCACCTTCCTTCACAGAACAGAATCCGCGGTCGTATGCGTTCTTCCATTTTCCTTTCGGGTTGGGACGATAATGACCCAGGACTTTCAACTGTGCTAACCCTTTGAGGGTGGGGAAGGGCTAGTAAGTGTACCCACCCTTCACAACCCTGCAAGGCATATAACCCTTTGAGGGTTAGTAAGGGTCTCCCAGGGTCATTCATACCTGAAATACTCTTCGGTGTACCCGATTTGAAAATTCTTCGGGATGCAACGGTTAACGACTTCAACCAGGTTAAAAACTTCATCCTGTTTCGTTTGATAAATGTGAAAAACTTTTGTTGTGCTGTCGACCGTAAGGGTGAAATCATATTCCAGCGCACAATCGACGCCGGAGTCTTCGATATAATTTGCTGTGAGCGTACCGAGATCAATCGCCTGAAGTGCTTTTGTAATCGCGGCTTTTTCTGTGGCCGAAAGCTTTTTGGTGTAGAAGCTTTCATCACCGGGTGTCCTATTGTATTTTATGTTTATAGAATCGGGCGTGATTACATACAAATTGTCGACCATCATGGCCCATTCGCTGATTTCTATTTTGAAATTCAGTGGTGGTTTCACCGGTTCGTTTGGTGAAGAACAAAAGGCCAGTGTAAGGGCGAGAACGGAAAACAAAAATGCTTTCATCATTTACAGGATTGTTTAATTCGTTTTTAAAAAATCACCATCCACAATAAAAAGTTTAGCCCCGTGTTCGGAAAAAGAACGGTGTGAACTTGCGCCATCAGAAACCACGTACGATATTCCTTTCGACATCACGGTTTTTTCGCCGGTGTCCAGTTCATTCACGAATTCTCCTTCCACACAAAGAATAACATGCCCTTTACTGCACCAGTGATCGGCCAGGTAAGCGGGTGAATATTCCACCATGCGGATTCTTAAGCCGGGAAGCTGAATAGTTTGCCAGAACGAAGTTCCGGTGTCTCCTTTGTGTTCGGTTTTCGGAATGGAAGACCAGTCGAGGGTTTGGAAGGGGATCACGATGGATGGGATTGTGTGTGGTATAAAAACATGTTATTCTTTTCTCGCAATGCCGATCATAAATGATTCCAGCACCCGACGATCATTGCTTTCTGCAAACAGATCAGAAGCGTGCGCGAATTTTGCAGCGTCACCATAAAGACAATCAAACTCTCCGATCTTTCCCAGGTACAATGTATCTACGCGATGACAGCGTGTTACGGTTGTATCTGTTGCAGTTGCAAAGTGCGGGCTGTAGACGATGAGCACTGTGTCTGTCACAAAAAGGGTGTCGCCTTTCTGCGTGTATTTTCCGAGTGTCTCTTCACCCACGCAGATGTCGCAGAACCAGAACTGGTGCATTTCACCCTTGCTGATCCAGATCGTTCCTCCCCGTGTGCCGTTGCCGACCTGGAAAAATGCAGTGTCGTTTTCCTTGACCTGTGCAAAAACGGGAAGTGCGAAAAGAAAACACAGTGAAGCCAGCAGGATTTTCATTGAAGATCGGTTGATATCCAAATATAGTGATCGCAGTGCGTAAATCCTATGGCGATAACGTTTCACCGCTTCAACACATCACTCGGCGTTATTCCAAATTTATTTTTGAACGCCGTGCTGAAATGCTGAAGCGAAGAATAGCCCAACGCAAAAGCAATTTCAGTTACCGATTTTTGTTTTTCCAGCAAATCGTTTTTGGCAACTTCCAGGCGCACATCGGCGAGGTAAGCGAAAACGGTCTGGCCAAAAATTTCCTTAAACCCTTTTTTGAGTTTGTACTCATTGATGCCCGCAATTTTGGACAACTCCGAAAGCGTTGGTGGAGCGTCAATATTTTTGAGCAGGTAATCGCGCGCGAACAGGATCCGTTCCCGGTCATACTCTTTGGTCAGGTACGTTTCCTTCCGGTGCAGTGTGCGGTCAAATGATTCTGCCTGCAGAACGAGCATTTCGATCGTCTTCGACAGAAAGTACATTCGTTTCAACGAGTTGTTGTAATTGCAGTTCAGGATCGAACTCATGCAGTTTTGCAGGGGCAGATCGATTTCGAGATTGGTGTCTGAAAACGCAACAGACTTTCCGGATGTTACATTGTCTGAAAATTTTTTGAGCGCATCATTTCCGTCGTGCACAATGTTCTGGAATGATTCTTTCGAAAACTGGATCATGAACGATTTCATTTTCAAATCATCAATCTTCATTTGACCTTCAGCTTCTTTGCCATAAAACATGTTGTGCTGGTTGTCGGATAATTCGAAGACACGCGACATGCTTTTATCCACCAGCGAAATTCTGCCCTGCAGGTTGAAATGCATGTTGATCATTTCCGTGTCACCTTTCCAGTCGAGCGTAACGGGTTCGTTGTAGACAGATTCGGAATAGATCATTTTGATTCCGTCGAAATGCCATTGCGTTGCTTTCGTGGTGCCAAACGGAAACGGAATCTCCATGGATTCGGAACGGAACCCCGGAACTTCAAAGTCTTTCTGCGAAAAATCAGCTTTGAACAGGCTGTCATTCGCGCCGTTTTTTACTTCAAATCCCATTTCCTCCGTTTACTATAAGTTTTGCTCCGTTTAATGCAAGCTTATCGTCTATTCACCCGGTACTTTTGCTTTCAGAATTCAACGATAAAATTTCTGTAGCGCAATGATAGAAGTTTTCAGAACAAATGTAACGAGGAAGATAGCATCAAAGCGAATCACGGAACAATTACTTGAGATTCTTCCCGGGGCTTTCATCCATTTTGATCTCGAAGATTGTGATAAAATTCTACGGATTGAACGCAGCGAGCAACCTATTGATGTCCCCCGGGTGATTGAATGGATGAAGAAAACGGGATTTGAATGTGAAGTGTTAATCGACTAATCGAACCGCGGTGGTAAGCTTTAAAAAATTAAGACAGATGATCGAAGTACAAGGCAACGGAAATATTGTTTCCAGGGAAGTGAGTGTGAGTTCATTTATACGACTTCATTTGTCCGGAAAAGGAATGATAGAATTACACCAGTCGGACGAAGAAAAAGTAATTATTGAAACGGACGAGAACCTGCATGAATATTTCTCCGTTGAAAATTCGGGGCGCACACTTTTTGTTACGGCTGAAGGGAAATTCCGTAAACCGGTTTATACCGTTTGTACGATTAAAGTATTTCTCCGTCAGCTGGATGTACTTTATATCCGTAACGATCGTGCGGACGTTGTTTGTCCGGGAGTATTGACACTCACATCACCGCTGGAGATTAAAATTCAGAGTGTGGGTAACACAACACTGAACATCAACGCACCTTCGATTAAAGTGCTGAGCCAGTGCGAAGGAAATGTGACACTGAAAGGAAAGTGTAACCTGCTTGAAATAAAAAATCAGAGTCAAGGTGATTTTGATTCGAAGGAATTAATTGTGGAAGAGCTTGTGCTCAAAAATTATGCGGAAGGAAATGTGAAATTGTTTGCAAACAAAACAATCGCGATCAGCCATTACGGACAGGGGACGGTGCATTATTCCGGAGACGCGCAGCTGAAAGATGTGAAGCAGTATGGGGATGGGGAGATCAGACACGTAGCCCTATGACACCCTCCCTAACCCTCAAAGGCATACAAGGTTAGGAAGGGTGGCGTGAAATCAAATCGGGCATAGGGAAAATCAAATAAATATCCAGACCAGCAATGCGATCAGCACGAGCACAGCCACCCAAACATACCAGCGGCTGAAAAGACCACCAGTGTTGTTGTCATTACCAGTAGTGTTGTCTTTACCGGCAATCGTACTTTCCCGCTGCGAAATTTTCAGGTTGGGACTGCCGCTCGCGTAATTGACTGCTTCATCGCCTGGAGTATAAACGGCTCGTATCGTGTATTCGCCTTGATCAAGCCCGTTTATTTTCCAGTGTGCTTGTCCGGATGCGTCTGTGTCGATGGTCGTACCTTTTTCCTGTTCATCAACATAGAAGGTGACCTTTCCTTTGGGCACCGGTTGTTTACCAACCAATGGGGTAACGATCGCAGTGACCTCTCCTCTTTTTAGTGAAACGATCTGTACGGCGGTACTGCGCTGCTTTATTTCCTGGGTAATTTGATACGCCCTCGCAAATTCTGCATCACCGGTAGTTGCCACATCAAATACGCAATCCTGGTTCAGTCCGGCATCTGTTACACCCTGGCAGATTTGTTTCGCCTTTTCAATATCCATTCCTTGCGGAATAACCCATCCTGGAATTTCAAATTGTGGTTTTAAATTGCAAGGTGGTTCTCCGGCCGGCCAGTCTTTATCTGTAAACGTTGCGGTGGATGTTCCCGGCTCGTAAACAAATAAACTTGTCTTGTTCGTCACACGCCACGCATTGGCGAACGTTGTATAGAGTGTGTAATAACGTTCATTCAGCGGAACAGGCATGGGTCCAACTGAAGCGCCGCTCGGAAGCAGGGGAAGCCACGTGTTCTGCGGAATAGCACCCATCAATCCTTCATTGCCTTGCGTGCGCGAGATGCTTATGTTCAGGTACCACATATTGTGAGTGGTCCAGAGAATAGGAGTAGCAATCACCACGGCGTGATGCGCATAGTCGACGCGAAGCGCCATGGCTCCGTTGACGTTAAAACCGCTCACGTGATGGCCATCCAGGTTGATACCTCTTGTTGTTAAACGCGATGGTTTTCCATTGACGAAAAACTGGAACTGACCTTTTTCTTTGCCCGGCTGATAAGCGATCCGGTGCTTGCCAACTTTGATGGCAACGGCAGTATTCAGACTCACGCACGATTTCAGTTGACTGTATGAATCAGTAATCGGGTTAGCCGTCAACACAGGAGTCTGACGTGCCTGAACTTCCATTCCTTCCCTGTCTTTCAGCAAGGTAAATTCACCTGCGGCCTGGAAGTCGTAACGTTTTCCATCAACAGTATGAATGTGCGGATCGCCATTGTCGGAAGCATCTGCAGCCCCTCCAACTTTCAGACGAAATACAGCTTGATCTTTGCGCCCCGACGGATCTTGTGCGGTAATATAAACGTAAGTGTTGGGCTGATCAGGTAAACCTGGTGAGATCCACTCCCAGTTTCCTCCACCAAGATCAGTAGGATTCGGAGGTACGCTTGATGTAAGCGTGATAGGACTATCACCATCGGGATGAAAATAAGTTCCGGTGCGTCTCGCTACTGTTCCTGACGGAGCATATTCCCACGATCCATGTACATTCACGTTCGGTTTTTCGCTGCCGGTTCCGTCGGGATCAGTAACCACGAGTTCGCCGATCATGCCATGATGCGCATGGAAAAAGATGTGGCAATGGAAAAGCCAGCGTCCTAATGCTCCACCAACTGTAGTGCCGTCAACCAACGGTCGCGGTGAAAGGTGAACCTTAAACGTAACCGTATGCATGGAAGGAACGTCAAAGTTGTCTCTGTATTCCGGATCCGTCCAGGTATAAATTGTCGCGCCACCGTTGGGTGCAAGCGTTATCGCCTGGAAAGAAAAACCATGAAGGTGGAACGGATGGTGCGCACTGGTTGCATTGACAACAGTAAACTGGAGAATCTCTCCGCTCCTGGCATAGCGTGTTGAACCGATATGACCATTTGTTGGAGCCGTGTAAGGCATACCCTCGAACATGCCATGAACCGAGTTAATTCCATTCATGCCGCCACCGGAAACAGTCAGCCGGATATCTGGATTTGGCATGCCCACTTTTGGCGGAGCGAAACCAGAGGGAGTCAAAAATGGTGTGGCTACAGCTGCACCGAGAAACGCGTGCGGTGCACCGGGTCTCAGCGCTGTACCAACAGCAACAGTAGGCGATGCAACAGGCCCTCCGCTCACATCTAAGTGCAGTATCGCAACGGTAGGTAGCTGCGGCCAGCCGGCACCGCCAACTCTCGGAAAGTCTCTTGTCCACAACGTACACACTCCGGGTGGTGTACCCAGAGGTATGATCGCTACTACATCTGCACGCGTACCTGCAGGTATTAAAATCTCGCCGGATAAATATTTGGAATTATACGCCCCCATCAGTCCGCCTTCGAGAATGGCATTGTTCAGAATGCCACCTTCGCCTCCTACACGTATCAGCGGAATCTGGTTACCGTCTGTATCGGTGAGTATCAGGCGAAAATATCGCGTAGTGGCTGCGTTGAGAATTTGAAAACGAAAACCTTGTCCGGGCGCTGCAGGTATTGGTGCGTCACCTGCCGCATCAAGCAGTTGCGGATCAAGCGGCATTCCCTTACGGCCGCGCACAATGCGACCATTCACCAGCACGGTCTGCCCTTCAACGGTCAGGGGCACGAGTGGCATCGGAGGATCCATCCGGAATACGTTTGGAATAACGCCCTCACCGGATACAGGTCCGCCGGTGTGCCCGTGTTCGTTCAGCGGTTCAGTTTCGCAAAGCTGCAGTGGCGTAGGTCCCGTCTGTGCTGTTGCACCAGGACTCATCCATTCCTGCCGGTCGGCAACAGGAAACACAGTAGTGGGATCTGTATAGGTCGGCGCTGTATTCATGCCCGCCATGTGACACACAGTAATATCGCTGAGCACAAGCTGACGCGTATTTGCTGCACTTGGGAGCACAGTACCCACCAATGGTCCTTCAACTGCAGGATCGGTGACTATGATCATCCCGTATAAGCCACGGAAAACTGCATTGGTGGAATGGTGATGATGCGTGTGATACCAGAAGAGTCCTTCGTTCGGAACAGTAAACTTGTAGAGGAAAGTTCCTCCAGCGGGAGTGCCATCGTTCAACGTTTGCAAAGGAGCGCCGGGAACTTCGTTCTGTGTAATTTCTGTTCCGTCGGAATAATTTTGCAACTCGATACCGTGCCAGTGAATCCCAACGGGGTGGGGCAGGTCGTTGATGAGCCGGACGATTAACGTGTCACCTTTTTCCAGTACGATCAGCGGTCCGGGAATGTCGCCGTCGTACGTTTCTGCATTGATCGCCGTAACACCTCCGCCGAGATTGACTCCCGCCATAGGTACGGACGCAACGATTGTCCTTTCATGAGTAGCCATGATAGTTTGTTTTTGGGTTTGTTTTTAATTCCGACAGCACGAATATCCTTCCCAACCAAGGGTACAACATCTGGTTGGAATTAGTCGGTATTAAACGTTTGTAAACGGATAAACGGCGGAATCAGCGCTGCAAGGCTTATAACCCTTTGAGGGCGCGCAAGGGTCATCGACACCCTTCCTAACCCTGCAAGCCATATATCCCTTTGAGGGTTATGAAGGGTACCCCCCAAACCCTTGGACACCCTCAAAGCCTTATAACCCTTTGAGCCTTGCATTTGAAAAGTTAAACTTTGGGGGTAGCTTCGTGCATGATCTTAAACGTGATTGTCGCTGTCGTTACTTTCGCTTTTGCGTTGGTACTTTTTCTTTGGATCGGCAAAAGGAAGATCCGGAGGATGGTTGATGAACAGGTTCAGCAGGAGGTGGAGAAACAGTTGAAGCAGGATTCTTCAAAGACAGAACCAACTGAAAGTATGAAACGGGTCGCCGGGCTGTGGAGTGAAGGCGCCTTCGAAACAAAGAATTCCGACCAGGAGAAAGAAAAGATCACGGCAGACGACACTGAAGAATCGAACCGGATTTACACGAAGCTGCTGGATGAACTGAGCAACTCGCCCGATGGAGATCCTTCCAAAGTAAATCCCGGCGACAGGGCACGAATAAAGGAATTCACCGATGCGCTGAATAAAATTAAAAGTCAGAAGGAGTTCACGCAGAAAGACTGGTACCTCAAAGGACAGGAAGAATACGGAAAAGACAATTACGTTCGTGCCATTGAGTGTTTCACGGAATGCCTCAACCTCAACCCGGAATTGACGGATGCCTACTATGCGTATTACTACCGGGGCCTCTCCAAATTTTCATTGGGGCTGTACCGCGAATCAATTCGCGATTTTGATTTTGCAGAAACACTGGACAAACCGGCGTATCTCTATTTTATCCGTGCTACGGCGTATGAGTTGCTGAAGGATTTACCGGCAGCGCTGAAGGATGTGCAAAAAGCGATTGCGCTCGATGCGGAGTATTCTGCTGCGATTGAGTTGAGGAAGGAAATATTGGAGAAGATGGGGAAGTGATGTGAGATACGGCGATGTGTCAAGGGAAAATGAAGGCTAACCGTTTGTAAACGTTTAAAAGCACCTAACGGCGCGGTTTTTGATAAACCTTAAAGGTTTAAAATAAAAAAGCCCCCGCTCTTTTCAGAACGAGGCTTTCGACTTTTATACTTTACTCTGTTTTAATTCCCACTCTTCACAAACTTCGTATTCAGCACCTGCTCTCCGTCGCCATACACATTCAGCATGTACATGCCTTGAGAAAGATCGCTGATGTCGATGTCCAGTTTGCCGCTGATCACCGGAACGCTGATCTCACGCACCAATCGTCCTTCCATATCCGTGATCTGCATCGCAACAGAAGTGTACTGTTCGAATTTCATTATCGTTGAGAACAAGATAAGGCGTTGCAGATTCCCAGATCGCTTCAACTAAAAACAGGACGCCGACGGCTGCGATCACGACATCCAGCAGAAATGAAATTTGCACGCCGGCATTCACAATCAGGATGATGGCCAGCATGGGATACAACAGTAGCCGTATCGGGTAAAAAAGGTTGCGACGAAAAATCATTTTTCCTTCCTCAGCATCGTTCCCCGCATCGGAACATCGTTGGCCGCTTCGGATGTAGCACGAAACTTATAACTGCCTTCTTCCACCGAAGTGATCGTTACTGTAAGTATGCCCATGACTTTGGCGGCTTTGCGGACTTCACGGTCGGTTGATTCGATGAATTCAAGTTTGTACGTACAGTCGTCGACCCACGTCACTTTGAATTTTGAAACATCGCCGGTACGTGTATCCGTTTCTACCTGGTAAAGACTGTCGCGTGTAATTGTGAGATGCGGTGCGGATGGATTATAGAATGTTCCCGTCCGGAACGGTTTACACTCTTCACCCGTTGCGGTTTGCGCGGAAACTGTGTTCAATGCAGGAAGCGCGAACAATAAAGCGAAGACAAGGATATATTTTTTCATGATTGTTCCAGCGATTGAACGGATAATGGCTTCCTGATAATTTATTAAGAATAAAGATAGGAAAAGCCATAGAAGGATAATGCAGCCAGAAGTACTTCAAAGAAATTCTGTTTAGTGGAATCTGTCACCGGCTAACGGCTAACGGGCTCGCCTACCACTTCGTTGGTCATGGAAAGAAGGTTGGGAAATATCCATGTTCCCGATGGCCGTTGTGCCAACCTGACAAACCGGTGTGACCCACTAAACAGAATTTCAAAATATCTGACGACTTCGCGTCAGGATCCATTTCTGAATTACAAAAAGCGAACCAGAGCAAAAAAATGTAACCGGCCAATACTTTCACTCTCCATGCCGTGTAATAGAGGATGGAATACGCTTGTCAATGAGCCGTATCGTTTCCATCACAGTACACAATGAGGAGAATAAGCCCCACCCGGACCGATGTTCGGGTTTTCAGATCATTCCCCGTGATACAAGTGTATCCACAATCATTTTCGAGGCGTATCCATCACCATAAAGTGTATTGTGTCCGGCGCGTCTGTTTCCATTCAAGCTCTGCATGACGATATCAAGATCTTCATCGAAATCGCTGATGTATTTTGAAATTCCTTCCGTGATGCTCTCCGTGCGTTCGGTCTTCGATCGGTAAATCAACGAAGGTATTCCGAGATAACAGGCTTCTTCCTGTATGCCACCGGAATCGGTAATGATCAGGTCGGTGTCGCGGTAAATACGGATCATTTCTGAAAATGAAACCGGTTGAACGACAGACAGATTTTTATGGTGACCGTTGACCATCGTTTTTATTTTGTAACCGGGATTGTCCAGCCACAAAAACGTTTTGGTCTTGTATTTTTCGCAATATGAATTTACCCGGTCAATGATCGCAGGAAGATTTTCTTTGATATTTTCCCTGCGGTGGATAGTGATCAGGACTTTTCCGGTCCCGTTTCTTTTCTTTTCTGCCAACGGATTTTCTTCGGCATATTTTCTCAGGTTGTCGATAGCCGTGTTGCCGGTGACAAAAATTGACGCGGGAGTTATTCCTTCATCCAGCAGGTTTGTCAGCGCAGATGAAGTGGGTGCAAAATGAATGGACGCGAGTGAAGAAATTGTTTTGCGGTAGTACTCTTCAGGAAAGGGAGTGCTGAAATCATGCGTACGCAAACCGGCTTCCACATGTGCAAAAGGGATGTGTTCGTAAAACGCATATTGCGCTGAGCAAAACGACGTGCACGTGTCTCCCTGTGCAATTACGGCAATCGGAGTAATTGCGAGATCGGTGAGCGCGTTGTGCATTTTATAAAATTCCAGCAGCAATTGTCCATGCAGGTTCAGCAAGCTATCATCATTTCGTGGTAATGTAAACGTGTAGTCGGGCTGGATACCAAAGTACTCCATATCCTGCGTGGTCATGGTATGGTGTTGACCGGAATTGACAATGTGCAAACGCGATCGTTGTCCGCGCTGCGTGAACTCATCGATCACAGGGGCGAGTTTGATGAGTTCGGGCCGGGTTCCGAATATGATGATGATTTTATCCATGAACAGGTTTAAAAAAGAAATATCTACCCGTATACGTTTCCGGGTGGTACGGAACCAGTTGCTTGTCTTCACAAACCCACACGTCGTAATTGTAATTTTCGATGAGTGCAAATACCCGGTTCCGGTTTTCGTTCTCCCAGAGTTCGCAGTAGATCACTGGCTTGTTCTTTTCAATGATGGAACGCGCACCTTCGAAAATGGGCAATTCGAAATTCTCCGCAACGATCTTGATCCCGTCGATGCGGATACTTTGTAATTCACTGCGGTTGTCGAGACGATCCACGGTCACTGTTTCGGTCACACCGTCTTCGTATCCTTCGATAGAAGCGTCACGTATGTGTGCGAGGCCTTGTTTTTTCACGCCATTCACAAGGGGAAGAACAAACTCGCGCTCTTCGCGGCGATTGCCGAGTCCGAGATGAAATGTTTTCACATTGCTCAATCCGAATTTCCGGATCACATCGTTCAATACATTGAAATTGCTTTTCACGGGTTCGTAAGCGAAAACAGTTCGTCCCGGATATTTCCGCACAAACGGAACAGTGGTAATTCCTGTACAGGCACCTGCGACTACAATGTTCGCGTGCGCGCCGTGTAAGGAAGTGAAATACAGAAAAGCAGATTTTCGCTTGTCGAGACGGAGTGTTTTTATTTTGAACGCACTGAACATCCGCAGGTAGCGTTCATACCCAAACAGGCCGTGAAGTATTTTAATAATAAACTCTTTCATGGCTTGTTGGTGATGACACCGGCTAAAATAGCGTTTTGCTGTTCCCAGCTGTAATGTTGTTTCACAAAATCATATCCCGCATGCCCAATTGATTTTGCTTTCCCCGGATCGTTGAGCAACTTCATAATTTCAGTTGCATATTCAGCCGGTGTATCCGCTTCAACAATAGCGACCTGGTTGGGTGCACTCACGGCATTGTTGGACAAAGCACTCACGATACACGGCACTTTCATGGCCATCGCCTGAAGTATTTTGTTCTGAAGACCAATGCTGATTTTCATTGGGGCGAGCATAATTGCCGACATGGCAATCGAATCGCTGATGTCATCAAAATTTTCGATGACATCAATGTTGTCTGACTGAAGTGCCTTGATGCGCGCCGGCGCTTCCACACCGGCGATAAGCAGGCGGATGTCCGGTTTGTGTTGCTGAACCAGGGGAAGAATTTCGTTTGCAAGAAACAGAACGGCTTCGATGTTGGGAGGATAACCTAAATTCCCCATGAATAACAAGTCGTAGCGTTGCGGCTCTTCCCGTGGGAAAAAAGTGACGAAGTCAACACCGTTCGGAACTATTTGGATTTCATTCTTGCGGGAATGGGGTATTGCTGCTTTATCCTGTTTCGAAATGATGCAAAACCGGTTGATGAAATCAAAGACTTCACGCTCGTATGCGTAGAGCCGTTTTTTTTCATAGCCAAACAGGAAGCGTTTGAAGAAATTGCGCTCGATGCTTTCCCGTTTCTCCATTCCTTTCCCGAATGCATCCATGAAGTCGAGTGATTTCTGAATGCCGGGAATGTTCTTTACGTATTCGGTTGTGCGGATAAGATGACAGTGAATGAAGTCGGGCTGGATTTCAGCAACCAGCGATTTGATTTTCCGCTCAATGTTTTTGCTGTAAAAAAATGCAACCTGCAAGGGAGTCCGGCGAAAGAGGCTGAGCGCCAATTGAAGAACGCGTTTGTAAAACGGAAGAATATAAACGCTCGTTGATTTACAGAACGGCGCAACCTGTTTGTAATGTTCCGGACTGATGGCGTGATCATCAATGGCCACCAGATGAATTTCATGTTCCCGGGAAAGATCACGCAACTGAAAATAAACACGCAGCCGGTCGCCTTTGTTCAGCGGAAACGGAAAACGGGAAGTGAGAAAAAGAATTCTAGCCAACGTCGATACCTTTATCTGCAAGAATGTACCGGGTGAGTTGCGAAGAGAACGATTGATTACCCGTATTGTTCAGGTGAACGCCATCCAGAAAATCTTCTTCGGAGACAACGAGTTCAAGACTGCGTATTCCGTGACGACCAGCGGCCTCTTCAATTGCCGCATTGAATTCACGAATGGATTCATTCATCTGCATGGAGTAGGGGTACATGATCCCTTTTTGAAATTCCGGAATAGCGAGAATGATCACATTTTTACTAACCGTCAGCAATTTCACTTTCAGGATAACCTGGTCGAGTGCGATCCTGAAATCAGCAAGACTGGTTTTTTCTTTAATGTCGTTTGTCCCGATTAAAATAGTAGACACGCTGGCCTTGTGTTCTTTCAGCGTGGTGAAATGTTCATCGATGTACCGCGCAAGGTCAATGGCTTTAAAACCACTCACGGCGTGATTGATCACGTTCCATTCTTTGGACAGGTGTGTTCCAAGCGCGTGCCCGGTCAATTCGGGATAACCCAGGTACGTTCTCGCTCCAATCGTAATACTGTCTCCAAAGGCAATGTAGGTTTCCCAATTCATACGCGAAATTCTTCAGCTGTGATTCTCTCAAATATAACTATGCATTTGAGTATATCCTAGTCGGGTAATACCTGACATCACACCACGGACCGGTTATAGTAAGTAGCTTTCTCAAACCCGCTCACATTCATTGAAATAACCGGTACATCGGGAAACATGATTTTTAATTTCGCCACAATGCGTTTCGACAGGTCCGCTTTCTGTTCGGTTGTTCTTCCTTGCATGATGTGACCAAACACGTGAATGAAATCGGATTGGGTATTCGCAACGGTAAAATATTTGTACGGTTGCACCCTCACTTTAATGTCACCTTTTTTAAAAAGTCCGGTTGAATCGGCCGTGTCGTGAACGGTGCTCAGTAATTTTTCGACTGAACAGGACTCCAGAATTTTTTCGGAACAGTCAATAATAAAGTGCGGCATCGTCGTTGATTTAATTTTTTTGAACCGGAGCATTGATCTTGCCTTTCCAGAACATTTTCTGTTTGGGTTTTTCAGGGTGATCAAAAGTGAAGCTGAATTCTGCTTTCAGGATTCCGTTCTTCCAGTTTTGCGGCTGTAAAACCTGTACCAGAAAACGGACGTGCAGAAAAATGTGACCAACACGATCATTGCCCCGAGATAAATCTGGTTTTCCAGCAAACCTTTGACGCCGTATTTGTAAATGAACATGCTTATCGAGAGCACGAAATTACTCAGGCCCCAAACAATGTTGCGGGTGTTCCCGGTTCCAAAACCGCTGAGCATTTTTGCTTTCCATACACCCAAAACGTAATGCGGCATTGCATTCATTAAGGTGAGTCCGATGAGGAGATCGAGAATATTCATAAGCGAATTGTTGACCCGCCCGGATAGCGGGTGGTGTTATTCCAAATGTACCGACGGGGAAGGGGATATCCTACCGCAACGATGCGCTTTTCAATTTTGCTGTTTATTTTTTTATCACAGAGATCACAGGGTATTTCACAGAGTTTCACAGAGTGGCGCATCGAAGGGCCTCAGTGAAACTCTGTGAAAACCACTCAATGCACTCTATGGTTAATTTTCATGCGCGTAGCGAATCAAGGCGCTCACCTAATCAAACTCTTTGATCCGCTCCTGGAATTGCGCTTCCGTCATTTGTTCCATCACCAGCATCTCGTTTCTGTTTTTCTCAATCACAATGGTCTTGCTGGCATAATACGTTTCAGTTTCCGTTTTCTTAAACGCCACGATGATGGCTTCTTCACCCAGGGGAACGCCGAGAAACTGAATGCCCTTGTCCTTGCTGCTGATGTTCATGACCGAGTTTATGCTTTTGAAAACAAGACAAAAACTCACCCCGCTTGTGTCGGCCACGTCTACCTGTAAATCTGTTTTCGCTGTGGCGGTCGTAAAACGATCGCAGTTGATCCACCCCAGCTTTGAACTGTTGAAAACATATTTGTCCAGCTCAGCCTGGTTTGCGCCAAAGTAGTCGCCCTTGGTAACAAACACGCGGCCGCGCTGCCAGTTGATCTGGGTACCGGCTGTATCACCATAGAAAATTTCCATGCCGCGTTTCTGATTGGTCGTTGGAAATGTGACTGTGTATTCCGAATTGTTCACCAGCGACAGCGGAGAACCATTGGAGGTCGCCTGCACATAGATCATTCCTCCCGATTCCAGTAGAGCTCCGTTGCACGTGGTCTGAATAGAACTGTTGATCATCTCCGATTTGGTGTACACTTCAATCAGTTTAATCGTCACTTCCGACGTAACTGCTTCACCGGACTGATCGAAAAAAGATTTTGCCGGAAATTTCACGATCGTTCCTTTTGCACCTGTCACTTCAATTTCTTTTTTACCGGAACCTGTGAACACCTGTACATTCTGATTGGTTGCTGGCATCCGCCGGCTCATGGTTGCAACAGGATTCTGTTTGATTACCGGCTGAGGTTCTTCGACAGCAACAACTTCCTGGATGATTGTGTAGGTCACCACAATTTCAACGCGCCTGTTTCTTTGCCTGTCGTTTTCCGTACCGTTGCCGGTAACCGGACGGCTTTCGCCAAAGGCCTCTGTCCTGATCTTTGGCCCTGGAATGCCTTTGGTGAGAAAATATTGTTGCACAGCAGTGATGCGGTTCTGTGAAAGTTGCTGGTTGCCCTGATCATCACCCTCGCTGTCGGTATGGCCGTACAATTCCAGCTGTGTGATCTGTTCCGGTTTTATGCGGAGCAGGATATCGTCGATAACCGCTTTTCCTTCGGAGGTAAGGACAAACTGGTTGTAATCAAAATAAACGAAGCGTCTTTCGATATCCTGCGCGTAGGAAATAGATGTGAGAATCAGCAGGGAGATTGTTGAAATCAGGGCTTTCATAATTCGGACTGTTTGGTGGTATAACCCGCGCAGTCGCGAATGGTACAGAAATGATCAGCAAAAGTCTATTACACGGGAAAAACTTATTCCATGATCAATTTTCCGGAGGCACGGATTTCGTCAGCAGCAGTAACGCGGTAGAAATAAATTCCTGCGGCAAGATCTTTCCGTTCGATGTCAATTCTATCCGTGGCAATTCCGGTGGTTGTCCGCACGGCTTGTCCTTGCGCATCATAGAGCGTGAACGTGCAAATGTCACTGTTTGCGTTTTCAAAGATCAATGTCGCGTTTTCGTTCACCGGGTTTGGATACAACGTGGAGTTTGATTCCGAAATTGTTCCGGGAAGACCGGTGGTAATGTCTGCCGAAAATTTCACCAGGAAACCGTCTGTGGCCCCACCGCCGAATGTATTTTGAAACCCGCCCGACGCAATGGCTGATGTGGTGGTGGTGTCTGCATAACTGGTGAGATAAATGCTGCCATAACCGTCCAACGCAATCATGTTCACATCATCTTCTGCGCCTGCACCTCCATAGTACGTTGCTCGCAGGCGATTGCCCGTGGGATCAAATCCAACGAGGAATGCATCACCTGTTCCGCCGCCGTAAATATTCTGAAATCCATTCCAGGTAATGTTCGAGCCGCTATACGTTCTTCCCGAGAGAAAAACGTTGCCGTATACGTCAACGTCCAGCGCGAAACCGAGTTCGTTGGCAGGTCCTCCGTAGTATGTTGCCCAAAGTCGTGTACCTGCTGCGTCGAACTTCACGAGGAATGCATCCATCGAACCTGAAATGGAATTCTGAAATCCTCCGGAAGCAATTCCTGTTGTGCTTTGCGCAAACCCGGTGATGTAGACATTGCCCGAAGCGTCAGTGGTTACTCCATACGCGCCATCGCTGAGTTGTCCGTAATACGTGCCCCAGATGCGATTGCCGGCGGAATCAAATTTCACCAGGAATGCATTGTTCGATCCAACGAGTGTGTTCTGGTGTCCACCTGAACCGATGTTTGTGTTGCTTGCCGTATACCCGCTCAGGAATACATTTCCGTTCAGGTCAACAGCAACACCCAAACCGTAATCATATCCTGATCCACCGTAATAGGTTCCCCAGGCACGCGCTCCGGATGAATCAAATTTTGCGACGTATGCATCGTAACCGCTGAAGTTGTTGACCTGGAATCCTCCGCTGGATGCAATACCCGAATAACTTCCGGTGTATCCGGCGAGATAAACATTGCCGGATGTATCAGTAGTCACAAATGATCCCTGCTCATCCTGGGTGCCACCGTAATATGTGGCCCAAATGCGATTACCCGATGCATCAAACTTGACCAGGAACGCATCGGTAATTCCTCCGAATGTATTCTGAAATCCATTGGAAGAAATGCCTGAGGCGCTGAGTGTTTTTCCGGAGATGTAGACATTTCCCCACGGATCAACAGCCACACCATACGCGCGGTCGTCGTTGTTACCACCGTAATACGTTGCCCAGAGACGATTGCCAAGCGGATCCAGTTTCACCAGGAATGCATCGAGGTTTCCTCCTCCGTATGTATTCTGAAAACCTCCTGATGCGATGGATGATGTGCTGGCTGTATAACCCGCGAGGTATACATTTCCTGCTGCATCCGTTGCAACGCAGGTTCCCTTGTCCTCGTTGGTACCGCCGTAGTACGTTCCCCAGTAGCGAAGACTTTGTGAAAAACCGGTTGAGCAAAAAAGTGCAGATAACAGCAGTGTGTAGAGTGTTCTCATAAAATGATGTGTTGGTGTGGCCTGATCAAATATAACGAAGCCGCGGTCCATAACCAACCCAGTCTGCCACCGACCATCAATTAATTGCTAATTGGCTAATCGTTAATCCTCCAATCGTTAGTCGCTATCTTTTGAGTGTACGACCATCTTGCGTTGTCGCCGACCGGGCATCGGTCACACCCATAATTTTAGAAAAATAACTGTATGTTTGCGTACCCAAAAAGATCATCTGCGAACAATGAGTAAGCTACAATCTGCTCTTTCATTTCTGAAGCTTTGTTTTTCCAACACATCGGAAGTGCTTAAAAACCTCTATAATTTTACAGAAGAAACAGCCAGTAAAAATATTGTGGTAAAAAAACATCAGTTAAAAGATGGCTTACCAACGATCGACTTATTGGATATCCTCCCTGGATTCAATGAAACAGTTGAGGATTATACATTCCTGGAAGGTACATCCTACATTACTGATCTTGCCTTGCTGAAGGGACTGGCTAAAAAACATGAGAACGCTCAGTATTTTGAATTCGGAACCTGGAGAGGAAAGTATTGCAAACGTGGCGAGGGTCGCAGGCAATTGTATTTCACTGAGTTTTTCGGAGGCGGATATGAAAGCTGTTGGAATGCCGGACAGATCACCAATATCCCGGTGTGAAGATCGATACCCAAAATGCATTCAAATTATTGAAGGATGAAAAATCAATGATCGTATGGCATGATGTTGGGCGGGGAACTGAAAATAATAACTGGTCGGTGATCGCGGGAATACTTGACGGAGCCCCGAGCGACGAACACCGAAAAAAAATCTACCGTGTCTCCAACACGATCTGCGCGGTTTATACGCAGGAACATTTTAAATCCGGCTACCCGGAAAAATATGTTCCCAATAAATCGTTTACGATTAACATTTCAGCTGCGAGAATGTAGTCTGCCTTTTTATAGAAAGTGCAGTCTTCTTTGCGGCTGAATTCTTCAGATCATTGCCGCCACCCGCTTTTGATGTTCACTTCGTACAACCGGCTCAATCCATTCTCATACCGGTTCATTTCTTTCATCAGCTCATCCAGGGTTTGATTGTCGTCGAAGGTGGTGTTCACTGTATTTCTCTTGCTTGTAAAATACAGCGCCCCCGATTTTGTATTCACAAACGGACAGTAATCCATTTGTTTGGAGTTGATGGCATTCCCCATGTTTTCTGATGCGCTCCAGTGATCGCCCGACTTTTCACTGATGTAAAGGTCGCCGCTTCCAAGTCCACCTTCACGATTGTAACAGGTGTAGATGATGAACGATTCATCGGGTGCAACAAACGCATTGAATTCATAACCCACGGAGTTGATGGAATCATCCATCGAAACGGGTGCTTCGTATTTTCCGTTTTTCCATTTGCAGAAGAAGATGTCGTCTTTCCCTTTTGATTTTGCTCCGTCGCAGGTAAAATACAGGTTGCCGGAAGTCGCCACGGAAGGATAGAATTCATTGTCCGTTGTATTTACGGGTGCGCCCATATTTTTCGGTTCCGACCAGGCCGTGTTTACCGCGGTGCGTTCTACGTACCAGATGTCGTAATCTTTCGGCTCAGCCGTTTTCGCATCCAGCGGACGATTCGAAACAAAGTAGAGGCGCAGTCCGTCGGGAGAGAAAAACGGCTCAAGGTCCTGGAAGCGTCCGGAGAACACCGCCATTTCCGGTTTGGAGTATGTACCGTCGACGTTCTTCACGCAAACAATAGCCGACAATTCGCCCTGGTAGCTTTGAACGGTGAAATAGATCTCTTTTTCATCGGGTGAAATGGCCACATCGCGTACGCCGGGAAATTGAGAAATAACTTCCGGCATGAACGGTTTCACCACCGGCGGCTTCTCCTTGGCCAGGCTGAATTGTGAAACGGCAGCGGCAACGCATCCAATGAAAAGCAATGCGCCCAACGATTTAAAAACCTTCAGATTTTTCATACGGATGATTTTGACAGGTAACTAGCGATAAACGGCCAAATGTACCGTGCCCGGAGGCTAAATCACAGACCCATTTGATAAGTGGTATGCAAAGACGTTGGCTGGTGGAAATCAGGTTTTGGGATGCGGTCACAATTTGTGACCGCATCACGTGGTGTCAGATGGTACCATCTGACACCACACCACGACATCAGATTTTATAGCCAATTCTTCTTCTCCGTACCTGTTTCTTTTCCTGTTTGTCTTTGTTCAACAGATATTTCATCGCTTCAAATACCTCTTTGAATTGCTCATCGTAACAAGCTTCGAGGTCTGCCAGTTTTTTGGAGAGCTCTTTGTAGTTCAGTGCGAATTCTTTTAACTCAATAAAAGCTTCCACGATGGCGATGTTCGTTTTAATTGCTTTCTGACTTTTAAGTACGCTGGCGAGCATCGCCACACCGTGTTCGGTAAATGCATAGGGCGTTACTGTACTGTTTCTTCTTTTCTGATGTGATGCGGTCACAAATTGTGACCGCATCCTGCTCCATTCCCTCGAAGAAAGGCGGAACATAAACTTGGCAGGAAAACGCGCGATGTTACGCTTAATAGCCTGATTTAACACTTTTGTTTCCGTCTCATATAGCGCGGCAATGTCGAAGTCCAGGATTACTTTGTAACCCCGGATCTCATGAATTTTTCGTTGAATAACCTGTAAATGCATGTGTTATGGAATAAATTGAAAAACTTGATTTTTGCAATAATCGACTTTCTAAAACAGATAGCCGTATATTAAACATTTGTAGTCGTTTGTAAACGACTATGGTACGATGAGTGTCCGTATCTTTGCATCTTCTTTTTACCGCAGCATATTGAACAATCCCGAAATTTTACCCATACCGGAAATCACCAATGGCAAACGGCTGTACCCTTACCAGGAGGCGGCCATTGATGAAATTCTCAGGCGGTTTAACGACCATCCTTCCAAATACAACCTGCTTTACCAGTTGCCCACGGGTGGCGGGAAAACAGTGATATTTTCGGAGATCGCGCGGCGCTACATTCTGGCCACGGGAAAAAAGGTCCTGATCCTGACTCACCGTCTGGAACTTTGTGCACAAACCTCGCAGATGCTGAGTGAGTTTGGCGTAAACAACATGGTCATCAACAGCGTCGTGAAGGAAATGCCGGTGCCGAACGATTTCATGTGTTTTGTGGCGATGGTAGAAACACTCAACAACCGCCTGCGCGATGAAATCCTCGACCTCGACAATATCGGGTTGATGATCGTTGATGAAGCGCACTACAACGCATTCGGAAAACTCTTTCGTTTTTACGAAAAAGGTGTGGTGCTTGGCGTAACCGCAACGCCGCTGAGTTCAAACATCAATATCCGGATGAAGGATACGTACGACGAACTCATCGTGGGCGAATCCATTTCTTCGTTGATCGATGGCGGGTTCCTTGCACGCGCAATTACGTATCACTACCACGTTGGACTTACTTCACTGAAGGTGGGAAGAACGGGCGATTACACCGTAAGTTCTTCCGAGCGGTTGTACAACAATCACGCGATGCAGGATAAACTCCTTCGTGCGTACAAGGAGAAATGTCTCGGCAAAAAAACATTGATCTTCAACAACGGCATCGGGACTTCGCAATACGTATTTGCCACATTCCGCGAAGCCGGGTTTGATATCCGTCACCTCGATCATACGCACACCGGCCGCGAGCGGAAGGAAATTCTGCAATGGTTCCGGAACAAGCCCGATGCGATTCTGACATCGGTGAGTATTCTCACAACCGGTTTTGATGAACCCACAGTCGATTGTATTATTCTCAATCGCGCAACGAAATCGCTCACATTGTATTTCCAGATGATCGGTCGTGGTTCACGCGTGCTACCCAGCAAGAAAGAATTCATGGTCGTTGATTTGGGTAACAACCTGAACCGCTTCGGACTTTGGGACGGGCCCATCGACTGGGATGGAATTTTCAGAACGCCGGAACATTACCTGAACAACATTCTCGACGATGAAACTATCGAACGGAATTACAAATATGTGATGCCTGAAGATCTGCGGAAGCGGTTTTCAAAATCTGCGGTCATTGATTTCGACGTTAAGGCCGAGCATCGCAAAGCGTTGAACACCGGTGAGCGTCCAAAGCAGGTGATGGAACATTCGCTGGAACAGCATGTGAAAATCTGCCTGGAGAATGGCGCTGATCTCGAAGAAGCGCTCGTGCTTTCTGATTTGCTGAAAGAAGAAATCGAATTTCGTGTGCGCGTGTATACGTGGTGCCTGAGCAAAACGTCGGAGAGTTATGTGAAGTGGCTGCAGGATGAATACAAACGCAAGCTGAAAATTGCGTTGATCAGCGAATCGCATAAGGAAGCGGTGGAGGAGGAGAAGGCGCATCCCGACGAGACGGTGAATGAAATTCTTCCAGAGCCTGAGGGCGATGAGCCTGGGGAAGATGGGTTTTGATAGACGCAAAGCCGCAGAGATCGCAGAGGAAAGCGCAAAGATTTAGCGTTCGAGGATCGCGAATCGCAACGTGTTAATTTTCTTTCACAAAAATCCGGCTCGAGTAATTTCCCCCGGAACGCATCTGAATAAAATACGTTCCACCGCAGAGATCATCAACGTTCACAGTTGCCGTATTTCCACTCACGCCCGTAATTGTTTTTACGGTTTGACCGAGCGTATTGACAATCGTAATCTCTGCATCAGTAAGATCAAACGGCGATTGAACCGTCAATGTGCTTTGCGCGGGATTTGGAAACACGTCAAATGTTCCTGATTGAGTTTCATCTACTGAAGTAAAGACATTTCCGCATGGACCATAAAAATCGATGATCCAGTTTTCGTAATCCGGGAAGATAAGACTTTGACAATAGATCCGCCTGCCGTCTGGTGTCCAGAAACCGGTTGCTGCAATTCCCGCGTGCGATTCAAAGTAACCCGTATCTCGGAAGTGCGTGAGCTGTTGCAATCCCGAGCCGTCTGCATTCATGAGCATGAATTCTGCTTTGATCGTGAGTGTGTGATACGAATTCGTATCGGCCTGGTACGGGTACGAAGTCATGAACAGAATTTTATTTCCGTCGGGAGAAAAAATTCCGTGTTCATCCCACACCATCGGCGTGTTGTTGAGGTTGACAATCTGGCCGGTGAACACATTCAGAATATATTGATCCTGTCCTTCCGCATTGGTTAAGCCGATGTCGGAAGAGATGAGAAGCTGCTGTCCGTCCGGGTGAAAGTTTCCGGGTTCGATCCAGCGTGCGCCGGCGGGTTGTATGCTGGTAATGTTTGTCAATGAAGGCACGCCGGAATTGACAGTAAAATCTGCGAGTTGCAAATCCCACACGCCGAATACATCCACGAACAGGTTGCTGCTGTCGCGTCCTTCTGCGTACGCACATTTTGTTCCGTCCGGCGTAAATGCAGGCCCGGTAAAACCGGCTTCGGTGTAAACGAGAGGATACCAGTTATTACCGTCGGGTGTTACCGCCCAGATGTCCATCCACAAACCGCTTTGCAGCCAGCCGAGCAGGATGTTGTAAGGAACGAACAGGAGTTCATTGTAAAATTCTTTTTCCACTCCACAGATGATGTAATCACCGGATTCATGCCACTGCACCTGTAATTTATTGCGCGCGCTCCATGGACGAAGAAAACTCCACGGGTAATTGAGTGAAATGCACGTGAGGTTTGTATCGCCCGCATTGGCCACGTAAATCTGGAATATGCCGGCGGTGTCCTGAAGATTCACCAGGTATTTTGAACTGTCGGAATTGTACAGCAGGGGTGCACCCGGATTGTGCGATATCTGGATGACGTCGCAGGGTGATGTTTGCGCACATAAAGTATTGAATGAAATCGCGAAAACAATGACGGTCAGAAAATTTGCAGACAATTTGAGGCGCATCGGTTGTGAAGTGAAGTGTATTAAATATACAAAAATCCGGCCAGTCGGAGTTCCTGCGCCTTGTAAATTCAAGGTTAATAATCAATAATGTGAATATGGAGTTTCAGCTCACGCTGCAGGGCTTCCGCTTCCGGTTCTGTGATGCTTGTTGCGGTAAGGTCTAAGCTCTTTAGTTTCGGCAGCTTTCTGAAGAGATCAAATGAACGCGTATATTGTTTCCGCTCACTTCAATCTTTCCAGTTTACCTTTTCGCTTTACGATGTTTTTATAATCCCACTGAATTTTTATCGACTTCTTCAGCCAGCGTTTGAGGTCTTTGGTGTTTATTTCATCCACTGAGGTGTAACGTGCTCCTGCCGTTTTAAATCCTCCTTCTTTCTGCAAACCCTTTTCTTCGAATGATTCTCCACTCCAGAACAACAGCCGGATGCAGTCTTTCAGTTTATGGTATCCCACAATCGGATTTCCATCCAGGAACCAAACCGGGTGCGCGTGCCAGATTTTATTTTCTGACTTGGGAAGATTGGCGTCGATTTCCTGGCAAAGTAGTACGCAGATTGCTTTGTCTGCCTTAGTCTTCGCGTTGTTGTACGCCTGGATGTCTTTGCTTACCGACGCTTTCGGTTTGGACGCTTTGCCAACAGCTTCAACAACGACATTCTTTGCCAGGGTCTTGAAACGGACTCTGTTTTTCTGTTCAACGGTGATCGTAATGTGACCCGTCTTGCTCGTATTTATATCTCTGACAGTTCCTGATTTTCCGGCGTGTGTTCCTGCAATCACGTTGCACTGGGCGCCGTCCTGTAGTTTTCCTGGTGATTTTGTCATGATTTTTTATCCGTACTGGTTTGTGGTTATCCGTTTACCGCTGATATTTTATTTCTCCTGCTTTTCCGCACTCACCACCACCATGGCCACCTTTAATTTCACTCCACCGATTTCCGTTTCCGGTTCATCTTTCTCAACCGCGTCCGTTACACGAAAGTGATTTTCGGTCAGCAGGTTTATCAGATCTTCTTTCGTAAACATGTTGAACCCGTATTTCACAAACGGGTAATGCTGCATGATCGATTTCGGCCGGATGGCCAACGTAATTTGTCCCTTGGGTTTCAGTACGCGATGAATTTCTGCGAGCACGGCCTGCTGATTTTCCCAGAAGTAAACCGTGTTCACCGAAAAAGCTTTGTCAAACGTTTCTTCTGCAAATGGAAGTGCATCGGCGCTGCAAAGCAGAAACTGCGCCCTTTCGTTCTGAACGTAGGCCTCATTGCGCTTTCGCGATTCTTCCACCATCATTTCCGAAAAATCGCAGCCTGTGTACCGGATCGTATCGTCGACAGACAAAATCTTCGGGACGAAAAAGCCATTGCCCATGCCGATCTCGAGGATGTTATCTCCTGCGGTCGGTTTAACGGCTTCAATCGCACCGAGGTTCATGTGCAGGTTGCCGGTATTCATCATCTCACCCACCTGCAAGGCAAAATCGCCATGCGGTTGCCGGAGTTGTGCGGCGATTGATTGGAGTTGTTGTTCGTCCATAATTTTGTTTTTAAAATTCGTTCCACTTCCAATTCAGCTCAATGTTATAAGGAACATTCAACCGTGAAGCGATATTTTTCAATTCAGCAACAACTGCTTCGGATTCTTCGATTTTGTTCTTGGGAAGAACAAGCGATTGGCCTCCAGTCATTTTGATCAGCAAGAGGGTTTCGATTTCACCGAAGCCTTCGATGGCTCCGTACGATAATTTCGCTTCGCCCAATTCAGTTTGTGTGAGTATGTAATCGGGGTCGAAAGTCACAACCACTGATTTGCCAAAGGAGGTTTTGAAATTTTCTTCCACAAACCGGCGGTAATATTTCAGGTAGTGATGACTTTCCCACAACGGATAAAGAAAAAACCAACCGGCACTGAGCGCGAACATAGGCCAAGCGACAGCAAGCCCTCTTTCCCAGAGCAGGTACAAAGCGAGACAAAAAAAGATAGCCGGGTAAAGTATTTTGCTGCGTTGACGTCTTTTGCGCAAGCGTTCGGTCCGCGACGCAGTATAAAGTTGGTGCGTCAAATAATCGTCTGCGCTGAGCGAATAGGTGAGGGTCATGAATCAGTCAGGAATATGCACCAAGATAGGAAAATGCAGTGGCTGTTTCATTCGCGCATAAAAAAACCGAAACGATTAAGTTTCGGCTGTTTTATCCGGGTGAATTTAGCCCAGCCTGTTGTAGTACTTCGTCACAAAATCAATCAACTCGCCATCCTGCATTCTGTTGGCGGTGCTTTCGCTGCTTATGGCATTTTTATACTGCGGTGTATCAGCAAGGAATTTGATAAACTCCTCCTGGATCTGTCCCGTGCCGGTTACGTGAATCTCATCTACGTTTGGCATTTTAGTGGCAATCTCCTTGAAGAACTTATGCGTTAACGCAATTTCTTCGTGGTTGGTTGCAAACTCGTTACCGTTCTTGTGTGGGCCGACATTCTCTACATGACCAAGGACAACAAAAACACCGTTATCAATATGCTCCCTGCCTGTGATGGTTGCATGATGGGAATCCATCCACACACCAAACTGCTTTTTGTTTTTTCCTGACATCTTGTTTTCTTTTGAAGGTAGAGTATATAAGCAGGCGATGAAGGTGTTTTGCGATGGTTGGTGCTTGTGGAGCGTTGCTTGGTCAATTGTGATGTTCCACGCGAAAATTCAAAGCACCGTTTGCCTGATCATTGGTCGTTAATTCCCGATGAACGTCTTGCCCGTCGGTCAGGAAATCTTCTTAATTTTACATCATCATCTCCGCTCTTAAATTCCTGACGTTTGATTCACGACCAGTGTGTTGAAAACGAAACCCATCTACGTTGAAACCTTGATCCATACAAGTATGGAGCGGGTCTGGGAATTCACACAAACACCTTCTATTCACCAGCAATGGGATCTCCGCTTTACCACGATTGAATACCTTCCGAAAGCTTCAGAAGAAGAC
>Ga0193752_1000338_pt1 | contig 48324 bp, 51 predicted proteins | sample H1c1metaG_FD_144924 | JGI IMG/M metagenome (GOLD analysis project Ga0193752, IMG submission 144924) | Soil microbial communities from a riparian zone of the East river system, Colorado, United States - H1c1 | ecosystem: Environmental > Terrestrial > Soil > Riparian zone | place: USA: East River...
GATGACACTAATGGCTTGAACTGCTACGCTGCCATAAGTTGCCTTTTTGAACAGCTAAGTTCTTCGCTTTAGTGTCATATTCAAAGAGCTTGTTTGCGGTAGCATAAATTGTTTACTCAGACTGACAACTTTTCTAACTGGCACAGATATAATAGCAATATTTATTTTTTCTTTTGGGCCTTAGCTTTTTCCTGGTTTTGCTTTACCCTGTACTTTACGATCCTGCTGATAAGGCTTAGTGGCAGTGGTTTATCTAAAGGGAACTGAACAGAACCCTTACCTTGTTTATAAACTGAAAGTTCTTTCTCAAAAGCTTCATGCCCTGTTGGTGTTGCATAAAAACCAATATGGCTTTTATAACCGGCAAAGTATACCAGCGGCCCTCCAAGGTATTTATAGGCCGGCATCATGTAACTGATCATTTCTTCTGCCGCTGGCGCAGCTTTTTTAATGGTGCTGCGTATCTCCTGCAGCTTTGCCTGTGTAAAAGCATCAAAGGCCGCAATATATTCATCAACCGTATTTACAACTTTAGGTTTTGTTTTTGTTGCCATGATCATACATTTTAATAAGCTGTTGAAGCTTTGGTTTTTATTTTATGATAATAAATATAAGACACGATCAATACCACAAAAACTATCAGCGGGAAAAATGTTGCTGCTTTAAAACCATCCACAGCGGCATTGCTTACAAATGCCGATATAAAATCAATGGCAAAACCTGCATAGGCCCATTCTTAACCCGTGCTGGTACCTGTGGGATGATCAGTGCCAATGCTCCAAGTATTTTAAATACTGTAAGCATAACACCGAAATAGTCGGGATAGCCCAGATGGCGTATACCTTCTTTAGCCATTTCAGTTTGTGAGGTGAATGCCGGCATCACACCCTCAAATAAAAAGATGAGTGTGGTGCTTACCCAGAAAATAATTTTGTTCGTCTTCATTTTTTTAATTTTTTAGTTGATCAATTAGTTTTTATTTTTTTCGAAATTCAGTAACCAGTGGTTACCATATTTATCGGTAAGGTCGCCGAAAGTAGCACCCCAGAAAGATTCTTCCAGCGCATGGTCTTTATTACCGCCTGCCGAAAGTTTTTCGTAAAAGGACCGTATCTCTTCATCGCTGCTGCAATTGATGGCCAGGGAAACAGAGTTGCCTTTTTTCAGGCCGTTCTCTCCTACCATATCTGAGCCCATCAATACCAGTTTGTCTTTTACCAGGGTGGCATGCAGGATGCATTCTTTCATCTGCGGTGGCATTTTATCTGCCAGTGGTGATTCTCCAATGGTTTGCAAAGTAAGTTCACCACCCAGGCAGTCTTTATAAAAGTTCATCGCTTCACGGCAGTTGCCGTTAAAGGTTAAGTAAGAATTTATTTGTGTCATGGTTTAAAAAAAGTTTAAGAAGTTCAATAGGTTTAACAGGTTCAACAGGTTTAAAGAAGTTGCATAGGATGAATAAATTCAAAAAGTATACTGTTCTCTAAACCTTTTGAACCTTTTGAACATTTAAACCTTTTGAACATTTAAACCTGTTGAACCTTATCACGCCTGTTCCAGCTTTGCAATATCCAGCTTCTTCATCTTCATCAGTTCCTGCATGGCCCTTGCCCCTCTCTCCGGATCGCTTATAAGTTTACCAATATTAGCCGGTATGATCTGCCAGGATATACCAAATTCATCTTTCAGCCAGCCGCACTGGCTTTCTTCACCACGTTCGGTAAATGTGTTCCAGTAGTAGTCTATCTCTTCCTGGTTATTGCATTCTACCACAAAGGATAAAGCTTCATTGAAAGTAAATGCATGATCTCCCGGCCCATCCATGGCAATGAGGTTGTACCCGTTCAGTTTACATTCTGAGAATAATACTTTGCCTGCAAAAAGTGTTTCGTTACCCCAATGCTGCAACACATCAATGGAAGAATTGTCAAACACCGAAGTGTAAAGCTTAATAGCAGCTTCTGCCTTGCCAAATTTTTCACCGGTAAATAAAAGGCTGGGACAGATCCTTTCTTCCTGGCCCAACATGATCTGCCAGGTCATTCCAAACTTGTCTTTTATCCAGCCATATCTTTCGCTCCAGTCGTACTTACCAATTTCCATCAGCGGTTCGCCACCTTCTGCAAGCTTGTTGTATATCTCATCGGTTTGCTCCACTGTTTTGCAATTCACAAAAAGTGATATGGAAGGATTTATCTTAAACATAGGCCCGCCATTGAGTCCCATCATCTTCTTGCCCATCAATTCAAAATTGACTACCATGGGTGTATCTACTGTGATCTTTGAATTTGGAAAAATAGAGCAGTAAAATGTTGCTGCTTCTTTTGCATTGCCGTCAAACCAAATGCATGGATGAATACTGTTGTTCATGATTTTGTTTTTAAAGTGTTTAATAATAGATAATGTTTTGATTTTCAAAAAGCTGTCAGGGTGCGCTTGCCGAACCCGGTATATTGTAATAAACCCGCCTTCGACAGGCTCAGGCTGACACCCCTTTAATTAAAGCAATAAAGGCATTCGGTTTAAAATCTTTTTTGGTTTATATACCATCTGAAACAACAAAAGCTGTCAGCCTGAGCTTGTCGAAGGCGGGATGGTTAAAGATTTCCATTCTTCTTCAAATCAGTATAATTCTTTGAATAGAGTTTTAACTTTTCCCAATCTTCATTTATCAAGGCTTCTTTTTTTCTCCTGCTCCAACCTTTAATTTGTTTTTCTAATTCAATAGCCTGTTTTATGTCGTTGAACTGTTGGCTATATACCAATTCAACAGGCCTTCTTTTATAAGTGTATGATGTTGTTGAATTATCATTATTATGTTCTGTAAAACGTTTTTCAATATTATTGGTAACACCAGTGTAATAGCTACCATCGTTACATTTCAGGATATAGACATAATAAAACTTCATAGCTCTTTTTGTTTTGCCCCGTCTTCGACAAGCTCAGACTGACAGTAAAATAGTTCAGGCATTTGAAAAGCTGGCTCTTAATTTTAATTTGTTTCTGTATGCTTCTTGAAATTTTCCAGGATGGCCTGCCAGCCTGCTCTTTGCATTTCAACCGGGTTCTGGTCTTCGGCCTCAAATGTTTCAACCACTTTGGTGGTATTGCCATCGCTGCTGAAGTGGGCACTTACTTTTCTTCCATCACCCATGGTATATGCTATCAGTTCATTTGTTTTTACCTCATCATACACACCACCAAAATCAAATCCAAAGCTGCCATCCTTTGCTTCCATTCTTGTTGAGAATTTGCCGCCTGTCTGCAGATCATTTTCTGCACTGGGTACATGCCAGTCGGGCGATGCACTGCACCATTGTTTGATATGAACAGGATTGCCCCAATATTCCCAAACCTTATCAACCGGTGCATTTACCGTGGTTTCTATCGTGATCGCTGTCCTGGTTTCTGCCAGTTTTTTAACCTTCTCTAATGCTGCAGGAAATGTTTTATTGAAATAATCCACCATCTCTTCTACCATATCCAATTCAATGGTCAGTTTTGTTACACCGCCTGTTTCTTTCAGTGTATAATTTTCTGTTCCACCACTCCAGCTTTGGGCTTTCTCATCTACCGGTTGCTCTACTCCATCTTTTACTTCGCCAATATGCCTGAAGGACATGAATTCATTCGGTACTTTTTTAGCGATGGTGCTGTACATACCACTACCCTTTCCATCCAGGAATAAAATTTTACTTCCTTCATTCCAATCGGATACGGCGCAGGAACCTTCGCTAAAAACGCTTGTCCAGGCTTTGTATGTTTCGTCATTCCACAAAACATTCCAAACCTTTTCTTTGGGTGCGTTGATGGTTGTTGAAAATCTGATCTTTTTCAGTGCTGCTGTGTTGTTTTCTGTTTGCATTTTTTTAAATTTTATTGGTTAATGTTTTGTTTTAAAGGAACCATGCATTGTACATCTTCTTTACTTACATACCACTCCAAACAAAATCCTGTCGGATCTAACTGTGGGTGCTTCAACAATTTTTGAAAAGCTTCGCCAATGGCAGTTTTATCATGCATATAATTACTCACCAGTATCGAAGCGTATTCCCCTTTTTTTACAGTGAATGTTTCCAATCCTTTTTCGGCAGCTTCACCGGGATACATTTCTTCTGCAGCAGCTTTATAAATAATTTTATCGTCTTCAGGAAAAGATATACCGTAATATTTCCTTTGGGACGAAAAAGGGATCATGGAATGTAATTGCTGGTGAGCGGCCATAATGCCTTCCGGAAATGAACTTGCTGTTACATAAACTAACACGATGTCTTTGTCAATTGTGATCTGTTCCATAAACCCTTGTTTTAATTTCAATACAAACCTACAGCCATATCCTGAATTTGATAGATGGCAAAAACGACATTCTGAAGGGTTGATTGCGACAAACCCTTTTCGTATGTTTGTTGAATGAAAAATGTATCAATATTAGTACCGGAAACTGCAGTAATAGAAGCCGTGGCCGATCCGCACTACATGTGCAAAGCCGTGAACCAGTTCTTAATGGCATCGGGTAAAGAACCCTTATTCAATGTAAGCCTGGTGGCAGTTAATAAAGAAGTAAAGCTGGAGAACAGTTTGTTTACTGTGCATATTGATAAGCAGTTGAAAGATGTAAAACAAACAGACCTGGTCTTTATTCCTGCTTTAAGCGGCGATATGGAAACTGCATTGCATGCAAATGCAGCACTGGTTCCATGGATCGTTCAGCAATATCATGGTGGTGCAGAACTGGCATCACTTTGCATCGGCGCTTTCTTATTGGCAAAAACAGGATTGCTTGATGGAAAGAAATGTTCTTCGCACTGGAACTCGGCCAATGAGTTCAGGCAAATGTTTCCAAACGTAGAGCTGGTTGACGGAAGTATCATTACTGAAGAGAATGGTATCTATTCCAGCGGTGGTGCAAACTCCTACTGGAACCTGCTTTTGTACCTGGTTGAAAAATATACAGACCGGGATACAGCTATCCTTGCTTCCAAATATTTTGCCGTGGATATTGACAGGGAAAGCCAGTCTGCCTTCATGCTTTTCCAGGGACAGAAGAACCATGATGATGCAGAGATCTTACTGGCACAGGAATTCATAGAAGCAAATTATGCAGATAAGATATCAGTAGATATGCTGGCAGATAAATTTGCAATGGGCCGCAGAAGTTTTGAGCGCCGTTTTAAAAAAGCCACCAGCAATACCGTGGTGGAATATGCACAAAGGGTAAAGATAGAAGCTGCCAAACGCAGTTTTGAAAGCAGCCGCAAGAATATCAATGAAGTGATGTTTGATGTTGGTTATACAGATACCAAGGCTTTCAGGACAGTGTTTAAAAAGATAACCGGTTTAACACCGATTGAATACAGGAATAAATATAATAAGCAGGTGGTGTAAGGTATATGGGATCGGATATTATGCGATTGCCGATAGTACATAATGATTATATAAAATGATATATTCGCTTAAGTAAAAGTGAAAAAAATACTTTCTATATTTCTTATGTGCTGCATGGTGTTCAGCATTGCCGGGTTTTACCCGGTGTATGTAATTCTTCAGTTACAAGCAAGGCAGGAAATAAAGATGCGAATAAAGCAGGGCGTTCCTGAAAGTGAGATACACAAAATCGTTTTTGCAGTAAATGAAAAAATAAACTGGGTGAGAAAAGGCAAAGAGTTCAGTTTTAAAAACCAGTTGTATGATGTTGTAAGAAAAGAATATCTCAAAGACCACGTGATATATTATTGTATAAATGATAAGCAGGAAGAGAAACTGTTTGCGGGCCTTGACGAAATGGTTAGAAAACAAATGGCTGATAAAGATTCTTCACAGGGAAATACAGCAGAATCATTCTCCGATCTTTTTTCACAAATATATGTGGCTGTTGAACCATTCCGGTTTGCAGGTATGATAAGCTCATCAAAAACCTTTTTTGATCATCAATGCACAGTAATTTCCAGGCACCTGGAAACTGAAAGCCAGCCACCTGATCTCGGTTAGTTTTTATCACAATTTTTAGCGTTTCAGTGTTGCATAATGCAATACCGGAAATGAATTGCTGCGTGAAGCAGCAGGTAGCTATTATTAACCTGTCAAACCAAAACTATGCGTAGACCATATATTTTATTCATATTTCTTTTTGTAGCGGCTGAAATAATTATTTCACAATCATGTAATGAAGCAGATGTAAAAAGCCGGCAAGGCGAAGCCAGGAGCCATGAATTTGGAACCAATTGCATGAGCTGCCATCAGGCGAATGGCAATGGCAAAACTGCATTTACTATTGCCGGCTCTGTGTTAGACGAAGCAAGAGCGGGCATTCAAAAAAAATGTATCATACAGCTTTACACAAAACCAAAAGCACAAGGCGAACTTGTAGGTACCTTTTATGGTGATGCGTCCGGCAATTTTTATTCAACAGAGAAAATTGATTTTTCTGCCGGTTTGTATCCTACACTTTTAGGAACTCCCGGCGTGAAAGAAGATACCAAGCACATGCCTACCCCTATATTTTCAGGAGCATGTAATAGTTGTCATGGGCCTACAACAGAAAAGCTTGGTATAGATTAATAAATTGTTTCTTAATAATAATTCCATGACTCCTCCTGCAGGTATAAATTTTTGTATATGTATGGTATGAAAAAGAGTCACGGGGTTTATAAATAAGCTATTATGACAACAAAAAATTCTCCACATTACAGATCTGCAAACCTGATAAGGGTGTTGCGGAAAATTCACCGCCAAATTGCTATTATTTTGTTTGCTTTCTTTTTAGTTATTTCCATAACAGGACTGTTGCTGGGCTGGAAAAAAAATTCAGCAGGGCTCATACTTCCACCCTCTTCCAAAGGTATTTCGTCTGACCTGAAAGCATGGTTGCCATTTGACAGCCTGCACACTATTGCAGTAAAGGCACTGCATGATTCTATTTCTCCTGATCTGTCGGCTGAACTGGAAAGAATTGACGCAAGGCCACAAAAGGGAATGGTTAAATTTGTTTTTGCTGATGATTACTGGGAGATACAGGTGGATGGAACGAATGGAAATATTTTGCAGGTGAGCAGGCGCCGGTCTGATATCATTGAGAATATTCATGACGGAACCATACTTGATGTATTGTTTAATACAAAAAAAGATCAGTACAAGTTATCCTATACAACTATTATGGGGCTTTCGTTGCTTATGCTTACCATTAGCGGTTTCTGGCTTTGGTATGGCCCCAAGCGGTTAAGAAAGAAAAAAAAGAACCAGGCAGCAAATGAACATACTTAAGTGTATTCCTGTTTTTAAAGGTGATATCTTTTCCGGGAGATATCACCTTTAAAATTTTTTGTCAGCATCAATGCTTACCACAACTGCACCCTTCTTCCTGTGTTGCATCATGCCATGGAAAACTATCTGCGTTCTTACTAAACTCCCAGTAAAATTTGGGGCGGGGTTTATTGTTGTTACCGATCTCATTCATTTGCTCTGCATCATACAGGCGGCCATTCACCATGGTGTAACGAATGGTTTCTGTATTGCGGATATTTTCCAATGGGTTTTGATCCATAACAAGCAGGTCAGCCAGTTTACCTGGTTGTAAAGAACCTATCCATTTATCAAAACCGAGACTGTATGCAGAATTGATTGTTGCTGTTTGCAAAGCCTGCATATTGGTCATGCCACCCTGTTGCATCATCCATATTTCCCAATGAGCACCGAGGCCCTGTAATTGACCATGTGCACCCATATTAACGGTTACACCTGCATCTGCAAGTTTTTTTACACTTTTTGAAACAAGGATATGGCCATTCTCATATTCTTCAAGAGGAGCCATGGTCCTGTGCCGGCTGCGGGTATCGATCACGGCTCTTGGTGTAAAACGAAGCAGCCTTTGCTTTTCCCAAACATTGCTTTGCTGGTACCAAAAGTATTCGCCGCTAAGGCCTGCATAATTTACAATAAGCGTTGGTGTGTAAGCAGTCTTTGCATTTTTCCAGAGTTCTACCACATCATTGAACAAAGGAGCCACCGGTAGATTGTGTTCGATCGTAGTATGGCCATCCAATATCATACTCACATTATGATAAAAGAAAGAACCACCTTCAGGCACTACTTCCATATTCAGTTCACGGGCAGCCTGCATGATCATTTGCCTTTGTTCACGGCGTGGCTGGTTGTAACTCTTTACAGAAAATCCGCCCAATGCTTTTATTCTCCTCAATGCGCTGCGGGCATCATCAATATTATTCACCACCACCTTAAAATTGCCATCAGCGCCATACAAAACAGTGCCGGTGCTAAATATGCGTGGGCCAACCATATCTCCGGTCTTTACCATTTCACTCAAACCAAAAACAAATTCGCTGTTGGCAGATGGATCATGCATGGTGGTAACACCATAGGCAAGGTTGGCATAATAAGGCCATTGCTTTTGCGGTATCAATCCGCTGCGGAAATGATTGCCATGCGCATGTGCATCAATAAATCCAGGTGTGATGGTCTTGCCGCTGCAATCAATTTGCCTGGCACCGGCAGGGATGGTTACTTCACCGGTTTTACCAATTGCTTTAATAATGTTTGATTCTACCACCAGCGTACCATTTTCTATCACTTCATTTCCATTCATAGTAATGATCCTGGCGTTGGTAAATGCAATGGTACCTGCAGGTTTATCAGTTTTTAACTGTAAGCCGATCTCAATTCCTTTTTCAGGTGCTTTAAAAACAGAATCGGCAACACCGGCGACAAACTCAAATCTTTCTTCGAGCGGGATAGTAAAATACTGGCTGCCCAAAGTGTAGAATAATTTTTTATTATCACTGCTCCAGTGAAGGTTGGTACCTGCATCTTTACTTACAATTTTTACAGGAAAATCTTTAGTACCGCTGCCAAGATCAATGGTCCTTCCTGTTTTTGGAAAGGAAGCTATGTATACGTTATACAGGTCAAGGAAGGCGATCCATTTTTCGTCCGGCGATACCGTGAACTGCACGCCATACGCACTTTTAATATGAATGCGTTCATCTCGGCCATCGGGTTTATTACTTGCCATGCCGCCACCGCTTTGGTAATAGATACGGTCGCTGCTGCTGTTAAAGCGGGGCATATCACCACGGTCGGTTACAAAATACTCAGTGCCTCCACCAGCAAAGGGGGAAACTGCCATCGTATAAATACCGGGTAGTGCGGTATAACCCGAACCCATATTATTGCTACCTCCCTCTTTCCTGAAAACGATCCATTTGCCATCGGGCGAAAAAGAAGGCTGCCGGTAAATACCTTTTGCTGTTGTGAGTTTAACCGGTTTACTGTTTGGCAGCGTAGACAATTTGTAAATAGCACCAGCTAAAGAATCATTCCAGGTTACATACAAAATAGTTTTCCCATCGGCAGAAAAAGATGGTTCAGCCTCAAAACCTGCATTGCTGTAAGCCGCATCTGTATTGCTGATCAGCCTTTCGGGTTTACCATCAGGTAATGCTTTCTTCCATAAATATCCTGCAGCATTAAACAATAAAGTTTTGCCATCAGGCGAAGTAGTTGCATTACGAATGACCTTTGCAGTAAATGTTTCAGGGTTCAGTTCCTGTTGAAAACGAGGCACATCATACACCCGTTGTTTTACATTGCAGGTAAATGGTATTTCGGTTGCCATGTTGGCGCTGTTCACATCCACTTTCATGATCTTTCCATTGCTCCAGATAATGATGTTCTTATCATCGGGAGTAAATGAATAACCGGTATAAATCCCAAAGACGGTCCATGCTTCCTGCTGGTCTTTGCTGAGGTTGTCGTACACGGGCCATTCTTCGCCGTTAGTCAGGTCTCTGAAATACAAAACAGTTTTTGTTCTTACCCTTTTTATAAATGCCAGCAATTTGCCATTGTGAGAGACCTGCGGACGTACCGCACCACCGGGGCCGCCTGTTACAGTTTCATTGGTTCCTTTTTCACGGTCGAAACGCTTGATAACAAATACCTGGTTGTTTGGGTCTTTATTGTATTGGAAAAACCCGCCGGGATACATATCCTCACTATAATAAACATATCGGCCATCGGGAGAGCATGTAGGTTCATTCACATCCTGCTGATCATTCTTACGCACCGTAAGTTGCAATCCGCCACCACCGCTGATATGATACAGCCACATCTCCCCTGCCCCCAATGAACGGGTGCTGGTAAAATGTTTGCGGGCCACAATATATTCTCCATCGGGGCTCCAGCAAGCGTTATTCAACAACCGAAAACTTTCCCTGGTTACCTGCGTGGCTTTGCTGCCATCCCGGTTCATCACCCAGATATTATCGCCGCCACCGGCATCAGAAGTAAATAATATTTTTTTACCATCAGGACTAAACCTTGGCTGCACTTCAAATGCATGTCCGCCTCTTAATACAGTAGCAGTGCCGCCTGCTGCAGGCATGGTATAAATATCACCCAGCATGTCAAAGATTATTTCTTTACCATCGGGTGATACATCCAGGTTCATCCAGGTGCCTTCGTTGGTTGTAAAATTCACTTCTTTATAAGTACCTTCGGGATTGTTTACATCCCATTTTTTAGCATCCTTTTTATCCTGGGCATTTATCATACAAAAAGCGGAACAGGCTATCAGCAGCAGCAATGGTTTTTTAACGGTCATGCTTTATATTTTTGCTGAAAGTTAATGAATACCTGAAAAGTAATGCAGTTAATCTTTGGTAATATTATGGATGGTTCACCCATTGTTAAAAATACCTGGTCGAAGTATATAAAAATCCAGGAAGAGAGAGATTATTGTTGCTAAAAAGGCTGTGATAAATACAAGGATATTATTCCTGGTTTGTTTTGTTATGATCCGGATAATTAAATAGCAGATCATGTACGTAAAAATGACCAGTAAAGTAAGGGGTAAAGCATATTGTACAAGAAATACTGATACGATGCTACTGAGAATGCTTCCGAAAATCATGCCTATTAAACAGCCCCATATGGTACGGGAAGTGATCTTCGTATTTTGTTTTGCCTGTAATATTTGAGAGAATTTCTTATGCACTATCTCATCAAGTTCTTCTTCTGAAAAAAAATCCGAGCTAATAAATTTTCTTACAAACTCATAATTTGTTTCATTTGAAACAAGGTCATATATTTCTTTTAATATCCTGTTCAATTCCTTTTGACAGGCTAGCTTTAACTCAATCTTCTTTTTGAAATTATCAATACCCCCTTTTCGGTCAATATCAGCTTGCATTTCAGTAGTGATTTCTCCTGAGTATTCCATCATGGATGTGTAGGCTTCAATCAGGTCGTCGTCAGAATAATCCAGGTAAGTCATTGACAGTTGTAATTAAAATATGTGCATGCCACCAGGCAATGCTAATTTATAATTAAAAACTGATACTAGTACTGTCGACTGTATATAAACCGAAGAGCCTACACTGGCTGTGTATGATTTTTTGCATGTGCAAATACATCTGTGAGGTGGTGGCTTTTTTTAAGGGGTAGCATTTCAGCAAGTTGTTTGTGTGATTGTTTTCTTTTTAACAGGTAAGTAACCACCAGGGCACTCGCAAAGGTTGCTGCTGCAGCAAGTATTAATGAAGTTTTCATAATGTTTTTATTTTATAGAGTGCAATCGGTGTGCCATTATGAAGAAATGGGAATGCACCAGGAAAAACTAATAACGACTGAGATCTACTTCAACAGATCATAAGTTACCTGCATCACTTTTGGTGCATTTGATTGTACAGGAAAATCTTTTTTGTTGGCCCCACTGGCGCAGATATGCGGCATGGGTTTGTGCGGAGCGTAGGAGCGTATCTGTGCCTTCACTTACTCATTGGCACAGATACGCCAACACTTATTTGCTGCGCCGCATATCTGCGCCAGTGGGAACGAAAGACAAATAGCGGCGGAGATCTATTTCAACAGATCATAAGTTACCTGCATCACTTTTGGTGCATTTGATTGTACAGGAAAATCTTTTTTGTTGGCCCCACTGGCGCAGATATACGGCATGGGGTTGTGCGGAGCGTATCTGTGCCTTCACTTACTCATTGGCACAGATACGCCAACACTTATTTGCTGCGCCGCATATCTGCGCCAGTGGGAACGAAAGACAAATAGCGGCGGAGATCTACTTCAACAGATCATAAATTACCTGCATCACTTTTGGCGCATTTGATTGTACAGGAAAATCTTTTTTGTTGGCCCAGAGCACAACCCAGGCTTTGTATTGAACACCATTGATAGTTGGTGTGCTGAAAGTAATATAAGTGCTGAAACCTGCTACTCCCCCATCTTTGGAGAAGCGGTTAAAGCTGCTATCATTGCTACTCTTCATGTCAGCGTTTACAACCCAGGCCATGGCTTGTTTTGCAGTATAATGATCTTTTTTTTCTTTACACATATCCGACCATACAAAGCCCCTTGCTTTCAGTAAAGTGTCTATATCCTGTTTTGTCAGGTAGCTGCCTTGCCCTGTCATTTCGTTTGCATAGATCCGCATATCGTTAAGGGTAGAGTAAAGCCCGCCTGCAGCGTAATTCGTGGGCCAGTTGGGGTTCCAATACGAGGTTTTTCCACCTTTAGGGCCATAGGGTATGGCCCGCCTGCTCATTTGGGCCGTATTAAGGAAGATACGGGTATCTTTCATTACCAGGGGGTTCAGGAGAGAATCCATGACTACCTTTTCGTAATTAGAAAAGTAGCTGGCTGAATTGGGGTATGCCTGCGAGCATGCGACCAATCCAAGAATAGCAAAACCAAGGTTGCTGTATAAATTACATGCACTTCCGGGCTTGTAAAGCAAGCTGGCCGTATCCAGGTAGCGAAAGGCATAGGGATAAGGTGTTGTATCGTTGTTGACGGGAGCATTACGTGCCAGGCCGGCATTCATAGTGGCAAGGTTGCCTAATGTAATAACTGCCTGCTCTCTATTATAAGTATCCGGAAGTGTAAGTGGAACTTTTCCGCCAGTGGGAAGATAGGTTTGTGCCAGCCCGTTCAGGTCCATTTTCCCAAGGTTTACCTGGCGTGCTATTAAAGCGGCAGTAAAGGTTTTAGTTACTGACCCCATTTGAAAGACCGTGCTGCCATTTGGTAAGGGAAGGTTATTATTGCTGAAAAAATAGCTGGTATCAACAAGCAGTTCATCTCCCCTCTTCAGGTAAACTGCCATGGCAACCATGCCACTATCTGCCGGTAAATAACTGGTATTTACCAGGGAGGTAAATTGTTTGTTGATGGAATCTGTTAACTGGTTTATGGGATAATTTTTAACTGCACCAGCATTTTGAGCCTGTTCATTACAGGAAAAAAATAATAAAGCAGGAAGCATTGCCCACAGGCATAATTGAGCAGGTTTCATCATTATTAATGATTGGTTTTAGGTTATTCAAATTACATCTTTTTATCTGATGATCACTCATTTTTGTTTGTAGAGCAGGAGCCTGCAAGCATCGGGGTTTCACGTAAAAGAATTATTAATTAGAGAGTAAGTGGTGAAAAACCCTGGCAAAAGTTACTGCAGATGAAGATTACAACGCCCCACCACAATAACGTCAAACCCAATGTTACCGACTGGCATATTCCTCGTCCATAATGTGTCTATAGATTATTGATGCTGTCTGTGTTGCTGAAAGTCCTGTTGTATCAATTTGAAATTCTGTGTCGTACTTAAACTTTATCACATCATCATTTAGTTGTTTACAAATTCCAAAATCTCGGAACTCTTCGTTTTTACGAAAGTCTAATCTTTTTCTTAACTCGTCATCAGTCGTTAATAGTCCGAAAATTTTTATTGAAAGGTCGTTGTTTAATTGATAAAGAGTGTCCAGGTATTTATTGATTTTATCGCCGCTGAAAGTGTCAACCACAATTACAGGACTGAATTCGAATTTGAGAAAATCAATAACTAAGCCTGTCGAAATTTGTAACATATTAATGTGTTCTTGTTGATTTGTCCAATCAACCGAAATTACCATTTGTCGTAAGTTATCAACTTCCAGCTTTACACCTTTGGGAAAAGATTGAGATAATTTTTTTGCTGTTTGTGATTTACCCGAAGCAGGGCAACCTCTAATAATTATTATGTCAATATTTTCGTTTTTCATTAGTTGAACAGAAGTGTTTGAGGCTTGTTGCATGACATATTTTTGCAAGGGAAATCGCAAGTCTTCATGATTTTTGAAATCTGTGTCGAACGTTTCGTGGAAAGTATTTCAATAATATCCTGTTTAGCAATATTGCCTAATGGTTCCTTTGCTAATGGTATCCGGCGGTGGTCAAAGCACTTTACAACATCACCATTTGGATAAACACAAATGTTTTTTCTTGCTGCACACGGGGTGTCGTTATCATATCTGACTTCCTCGTTCGTAGTAGGATTGTGCCAATTGTAAGCCCCAAAATCCTGATAAAATTGAGTATTGTGTTGAATACCATGTTGCTTACACCACTCAATTACTTTTGGGATTTCTTCTGCTGATTCCTTTGAAAGTACTGACTGTATTCTTAATTGGTCGCCTAAGATTGTTTTTGCAAGCATAATTTTAGGCATTACAATGTCAAAATTTTTTCTGCCTCGGAATTCATTCCATTTTTCTCCCTCAACCGAATCAACTGAGATAACAAGAATATGCCCTAATGCTTTATATCTGTTCAAAAATTCTTCGTCAAGAAACCTTGCATTTGAAACTATAACCATTGGAACATCCAGGTTCTTTGCTTCCTCGGCAATTAGCATCACATCTTTCTTAAATAACAATGGTTCACCCCCTGTTAAAGTAACTTGATATAAATTATGATGAAGTTTTTTAAGGCAGTTAATAAAATGGGAAATCATTAAATGTTGGCTCTGTGGTTCTGGTTTTTCCCAAATTCCGCATTTAGGGCAACGGTCATTACAGGCATTCGTAATCATGTAAATTAGTTCGTTTCCCTTTACCCCGTAAAATCTTCTTATCGGAGTTTTGTACCACCTGTAAATACTCCATTCAATTGTCTTTAAGAAAACCAATGGTATTAGCAAAAGTGGATTCTTTACTCGTTTAGCGAACGGTCGTATCTCTCCAATGTAATCATAGACTGCATGAGAAACGCCTTTCTTTGTTTTTTTAAGACTGTATATTAGACTCATGAATGTTTCCTTTATAAATTGATTCTGATGCGTCCCACATTAAAACAGTGTGTCCTTCGTAAACTGTGGCACTTGAACTTTTATATTTTTTAAACAGTTTCATGAACTTGTTGAAACCTGAAATAGAATTTTTGTAACCGTAGTCGTGCCACAATTTTGCTTCGGGGCAAAAACCGATTTTGTATTTACTACGCATACGCAAACACAAATCCACATCTTCACCCGCAGCAGTTGGAAATCTTTCGTCAAAACCGAATTGCTCCACAACAAAAGATTTGATTCCGAAATTTAATGAAGGCATATACCACAACTCTTTTCTGTCGGGGAGTAGCCACTTACCGGCAAGAGTTCCGTTAATGTCGTGGTAATAATCAAGAAGTGTTTTTCCCCATGAGTAGGTCATTCCTCCAACTGCTCCGAAATCGGTTGTCATAAGGAACGAAGTCATTTGTTTGTTCCATTCCTGATCTAAAATGCAATCGTGGTCTGTAAATAAAAGATATTCTGCTCCTGTGCTAATTGCTTTTTCAATTCCATAGTTTCTTGCTCTTGCAGGTCCGCCATTTTCATTTAATAAAATGTGTTCAACAAAATCATGGTGAATTTTATATTTCAAAGGGCTTGCATCGTCAATTATATAAACCTTGTCAAATGGTTTGGACTGCTTTTGTACACTGTCGAGCAACCTGTCAAGGCAGTTAATGTCCCACTGCGATTTGAGGTAACAAGGAATTATTAGTGAACTCATTTATCTGCCTTTGTCTGTTAGGTGACGGAGTGTCCGTAATGCTTGCCGGTAACTCATAAATACACGCAGGTCATAAAATACCTCCGCCTTATAAAATTGATCTGCATAAATATACATAAAAGATAATAGCATATGCAGCATCTTAAATTTTTGTATAATTAATTGCTTAATGCATACCCGTTCCTGTATTTCTAAAAAAGATCAATAAAAGCGGAACACCGGCAAAGTTGAGTATAAAACCCAGTGCTAAAAATATAACTGCACCTGTAGCACAGCTTATTCCATTTTCTGCAATACCGCTAACAGAAATTATTGTGGCATAAATTGAAGCTAGCATTCCAATTGCTACGAATATAAGGCCGGTTATAACTTTCGATAAGTTTGACATGGCCCGGTATTTTGGCCAAAAGCTAAGAAATAAAAAAAGCACCAACACCGGGGTTACAGTTATAATTAAAGGGAGAATTATAATTTTCATTTACGCCGTACTTTAAAATTGTATACAAGATACAGCTTCACAAAAAAATTACTTTCTTATTTATTAATGGGCAGTGGGTCAGTTTGAAATTCTTGTTACAATTTTTACTGTCAGTCTGGGCTTGTCGAAAACGGGCTAACTCAAAATAGCCCCGGTTTCTCCCGATAGTTATCGGGATCAACCTGGCAACTTTTCAAACTGACCCACTAATTATTAATGAACATTTTGGCGATAGACACTTTATCGTGCCCATAAATATCATCTGCAAAATGCAGGGCACCATTATCATCTACCCAGGCTGTGTAGTAGGTAATCAGTACCGGCACCGGGTTCTTTAGTTTCACATATTTTTCCTTACCGCTGTTCATGGCTTCTTCAATATTTGTTTCGGTCCACTGGGGATCATCCTTTAAAAGATAATTGGCCATTTTTACCGGGTCGCTCAACCTGATACATCCATGGCTGTAAGCCCGTTTATCTTTTTCGAATAAACTTTTAGCCGGTGTATCATGAAAATAAATATTATAACTGTTGGGAAACAGGAACTTTACCCTGCCCAGGGAATTCTTTTCACCGGGCAGTTGCCTGATAACGGGCAGCCCTCCTTCATTACCCGTTATCTCCATGTTTTGCGAAGCAAGGTAGCCGGCATTTCTGTTCATTTTGGGCAGTATCTCTTTTCGGACAATGCTTTGCGGCACATTCCAGTAAGGACTAAAAACAACCTGGTTGAGGTTGCCGGTGAACATCATCGTATTATGCCCTTCTTTGCCTACCACAACTGCCATGTCAAATACTTTTTGCTTTCCTTCTTTTACATGTAAAATAAATTCGGGGATATTCACCACGATCATCTGGCCCGCAGGTTCATTGATCATCCATTGCATGCGCCCCATATTGAGTAATATCTGTTCAATACGGTTCAGCACCGGAACATTCATATCCTTTAACTGCTGATCGGTAAGTATGCCTGTAGGTTTGTACCCAAACCTTTGCTGAAAATTTTTGATACCGGTCAGCAGTGTATCATTGAATACGGCTGTAGTATCGGTGCCCATATCACCGGTTAACTGTAATCTCTTTTTTAATTGTATGATCATGGCAGATGAAGCACCTTTTTTGAATTGTTTTGCCGCTCCTGTTATGGCAGGCCATCCTCCCTGTTTTGCAATGGCGTAATATTTCCCCAGTTGCTCTTTCAGTAATTTATAAGCGTTGTTCACATCTTCGTAATACTTATTATCCTTATGTTTTTTTAAAAGCAGGGAATCGGCCAGTAACAAAGCATCTTCTTTTTTACGGGGAATGAACCTTTCCATTTCTTTCCGCTTCACATATCCATCTTCAATACTGTTCAGGGTATAGATGATGAAATGCTGTGTAAGTTTTAATTCTGTGTTGATGAAATTATTATCCGTTGCGGAAACAGACAGGCTATCTTCTTCCACATAGTTATCCATTCTTTTTTGAAGTTCTTTATCGTTCAAAGAAGCATCCTTACCGTAAGTAACCTGGTAATTGTGCATGTTCCAGAAACCCCGGGCCTGTTCGGTAAGCCCGTTGCCGGAGAACCAGGCAAACTGGTAATTACGGGCATTGTAAAAGCTGGTCATGCGCCTTTTAAGGGTATCGTTGATCTTGTTATCGGTTAAAAATTTTACCAGCACCATGCTGTCAAAAAAAAGATTGCTGTACGAATTGGTTGTATTAATACTGATGTCCCTTTTAGAAACCTTTTTCTCTTTTTCTTCTTTGTCCTCCTGTTCCTGTTTTCCGTTTTTTCCCTTGTTTGCAGGATCATTTTCCTGTGAATTACAGGAAATAAGTATTGTAAATAAAATGGCGGGTGTAAGAAATATTTTTATCATGAGAAGGCTTATGCAAAAGCTATGCCTTTAAAAATATAACTTAAGCTCCTGTACATAATGCCACAATATGGGGAATGTTGAGTAGTGAAGCAATTTGAATTATCCATTAACAATTTTATTCGCAGAATCCTGTGGGCTCTCAGTCTGAGCTTGTCGAGAAAGATTAATTTTTATATACCCGGCTTCGACAGGCTCAGCCTGGCAGCCTACAAAAAAAGCCAGACATAAAATCTGGCTCTTATAGAATTCAATGATCTATTAATTCCCTTTCCAAACATTATTGCTGAAATCCATATCAGGGAAAACCCTTTCTTCATCCAGCTCTACCCTTTTCAGTTCCTCGGTGGTGGGCAGTTTTACTTTCCAGGTACCGGTGTTGTTCCATACTTCTACCGGTAATTTGATCATGCCTTTAGTACCGCTTTTTGTTTCATAAGTAATGTATACAGGCATGGCCATCTGGTCGAGGTTGGCAATGGATACAACAGCGCCGTTGGCGGCTGCATCTTTTTCATATTTTACCGATACAATTGCCTGGTCGAGTTTATAATTCTCGATGAACCAGCCTTTCCAGAACCAGCTTAGGTTTTCACCTGCAGCATTATCCATCGTACGAAAAAAATCTGTAGGTGTAGGGTGTTTATATGCCCAACGTTTGATGTACTCTTTAAAAGCATAATCAAAACGCTCCGGCCCGATTATTTCGTTGCGCAGTAATTCCAATCCAAAGCCCGGTTTAACATACAGGGCCAGGCCAATATTCTGTTCCTTCATAGCGTCGGGCGTAAGCATGATGGTCTCTGTTCTTGGGCCAAATAAATAACCGGTAACGTTTTCCATACTCTGCGCCGGGGCTTTATATTCACCATTATTAAAATCATCATCGGCCAGCGAATTGATGAAGGTATTAAAGCCCTCATCCATCCATCCGTATTTGCGTTCGTTGCTGCCAACGATCATGGGGAACCAGGTATGCCCGAATTCGTGATCGGTAACACCAAAGAGGTCATCCCTCTCGGCTTTGTAGCCGCAAAAAACAATGCCAGGATATTCCATGCCGCCAATATTGGTTGCTACATTCACCGCTGCCGGGTAAGGATATTCAAACCAGCGCCTGCTGTAATTTTCAATACTGGCCTTTGTGTATTCTGTTGAGCGGCTCCAACCTTTTTGTCCGCTGCTTTCAGATGGATATGCACTTATGGCCAGTGAAGTTTTGCCGCTTGGTAAATTTATTTTTGCTGCATCCCATATAAAACTTTTGCTGCTGGCCCAGGCCACATCACGGGCATTGTTTATTTTAAAACGCCAGGTAAGTGAAGCTGCTGCAGGGCGTGATGCAGGGTCAGTAACTTCTGATTCGGTACGTATCATTACTGTTTTATCACTTTTTTTAGCCTGCGCCATACGGCTGAGCTGCGTAGGCGTTAGTACTTCTGCTTCGTTTAATAATTCGCCGCTGCAAACCACAATATGGCTGGCAGGTGCGGTAATGTTCACCTCAAAGTCGCCGTACTCTAAATAAAATTCACTTGGGCCAAGGTATGGCGCTGTGTTCCATCCTTCCACATCATCAAACACACACATGCGTGGGTACCATTGTGCTACAGCAAAAATATTTCCGTTCCTGGTTTTTAAAATACCACAGCGGTCAGCGCCGTATTCCGGTAAGGTAAAAGAGAAATCAATTTTTACTTTGATCACATCCCCACCTGGTTTCACTGATTTTGGTAAACGAATCTGCATGCGGGTATCGGTGATAACATAATCTGCAGCAGTGTTCTCATTCACCAGTTTTACTGCACTGATATTGAAACCACCATTGAAATTGCTTTTACTGTCGCCATAGCGGCTTCTTGCTCCCAGTGGCATTCTTGCCTGTCCACGGCTTTCTTTATTAAACAGGTTCTGATCTAACTGCAGCCATAAAAAAGGCAATGGGTGCGGACTGTTATTTTTATACATGATGATCACAGAACCTGCTATCACATTGGTAACATCATTTAATGTTGCATTGATCTGGTAGTCGGCTTTGTTTTGCCAGTAGCCAACATTGGGTTCGCCGGTTGCGGCCCTGCTGATGGTACCGGTCGTTGTATAAAAAGTGGGGCCAAACAATGCATGCGGATCATATTTTGATTCCATTATAATATCTTCCTGTGCCTGTACTGTAATTGCTGAAACGAGCAGCAATAAACTACTTATTATTTTGGTCATAAATTTTATTTTGATACCGAAGTTAAGTTAATTCGGGGAGCCTGAAATGCGGTGAACCGATGTGTGGTATTATTGCCAATCTTTTAACAGAGCCTTCGCCTTGTTTTTTATACCGGGGTCATCCTCTGTCTGGTTGGGGAGTGTTATCATTAACTGCAGGTAGGCAATTGCTTTGGCTTTATTATCATTGTCTTTATAAGCCCTTGCCATTTCGTAATAGTTCAATAAAAATTCGGGCCGTAATGCACGTGCTTTTTCAAAAGATGCAATTGATTGTTTGAGTGTAGCAGGAGGCAATGCGCCATACAGAACTTTTACCAAGCCCCGTTCCAGCCCGTTCAAATTACTGATCTCATACTGCCACCGGCCTAATACATGCCAGGCTTTAAAATTTTTAGGATCGCCGGCAATGGCAGCATCCACATATTTTTTTACTTCTTTGGCGTTATCGATCTTATCCCTGCCACTTTTGCTCATAGATGAACGGCCGAGTGCAATCGCCATTACACAATTGGCTTCGGAGTTTTTATGATCAACCTTTAAAGCGCTTTCAGCATAGATCACCGCAGCTTTGTAATAATCGCTTCTTAATTTGGTATTTGTAGTTTCACGCTGGCCTATACGGCTGCACAATTCACTGCATTTGTTCAATGCATAAATATTGGTAGCATTGATCTTTAAAACTTCCTTGAATTTTTTAAATGCTGCTTTTTCATCGGGGATAAATTCAAGCCTGTTGCCTTCAGCAATGAGTGCATTGATATCCTGCGAAAAAGCCAACATGCTTTGGCAGGCAAACAGCGATATAAGGAGTACGAATTTCAGTTAAAAATCTTTTTTATAAGTAACGCTCACAGATCCTTCCATATTTGGTATGGGGGGATTTTTTTTCTCCACAGAAACAATTATCGAATTTATACGGTTATCAAATGCACTGATCTCTTTTGCCAAATCCTGTACCAAAGTTTCCAGCAAAGGGGTTGCAATTTGCATCCTTTGTTTTATTATTTCGTAAACAGTGGCGTAGTTGATGGTTTGATCAAGTGTTTTTATTTGTTCACTGGCATCAAAAGAAACTGAAACATTTATTTCAAAGGTATTTCCTAAGATACTTTCTTCTTCATGCACACCATGAAAAGCATGGAAAATTAAGTTATGAAGATTGATCGTTAACATATCGAATGTGGGAATATTGAATTGCGAATGTGTGGACATAAATTCGATATTCCCACATTCAACATATAAATTAATGTAGCCCTTTCTCACTCAAATATCGCTCCGCATCCAGTGCAGCCATACAACCACTGCCCGCTGCAGTTACAGCCTGCCTGTAAATTTTATCCTGCACATCTCCCGAAGCAAACACACCTTCCACATTGGTTTTAGATGTGCCCGGTATGGTTTTTACATAACCTGCTTCATCCATATCTATCCAACCTTTAAAAATATCTGAATTAGGCTGGTGGCCGATGGCAACAAAAAATGCACTCACCGGAATTTCCTGCTTCTCCCCTGTCTGGTTATTTTTAATGCGTACCCCTTCTGTTTTTTTATCTCCAAGTATTTCATCGGTTTCACTGTTCCAATAAACTTTAATATTTGCTGTATTCAATACTCTTTCCTGCATCACTTTACTTGCACGCATTTCGTGCCTGCGAACGATCATGTGCACCTGCGAACATATCTTAGACAAATAAAGCGCTTCTTCCGCTGCAGTATCACCGGCACCAACTATCGCCACTTCTTTTCCTTTAAAGAAAAATCCATCGCATACGGCACATGCGCTAACGCCATAACCATTCAGGCGCTGCTCACTTTCAATGCCGAGCCATTTTGCAGATGCACCGGTAGAGATGATCAATGCATCTGTCTCGATCCATTTCTCTTCATCAATCTCCACTTTCAATGGCCTGGTTGAAAAATCAACCTTCGTTGCCAGCCCATAACGAATATCGGCACCCATGCGCTTTGCCTGGTTCTCAAAATGTATCATCATATCGGGGCCCTGTATGCCATCCGGATAACCCGGGTAATTTTCTACTTCGGTTGTAATGGTCAATTGTCCTCCCGGCTGTATGCCCTGGTACAAAACAGGGTTCAATCCTGCCCTTGATGCATATATGGCGGCTGTATAACCTGCCGGCCCCGATCCTATTATTAAACAATGTACTTTTTCTGCTGACATAAAATTCTATTGCTGATTATTTCTCACGAATGTAAAGGAATATTTTTTACTAAGAGAGGTTAACGTGCTATAACCGTACCCACCAAAGATGCATAACCACAAAAAGAGCCCAATGCCCCATTGCTGATATTGCCTAAAACCTTACCGGGTTGCGAAAAAGGGTTGCCAATGCTTTGCTGGTTAAATTCCCAGGTGTTCCAGAAGTTAAAACTTGCTTTATCAATATTGGATAGTTTAAAAGATATGGTATCACCTCTTGCAAAGAATTTATCATCGCCGGTTGGTAATTCCAGGTTGCGGTCAATACCCGGATCAACCTGGCCCTGGTAGGTTGTGCCATCAACCACTTCATCATTAAAAACAGAATTAAAGGCGGGCAAAAAACGCTCACTGTTCTTTTTTGTAAAATACCTTATATAATTACCCAATCCCGGAGGATCAATGACCCTTACCATTAGTAACCTTTTTGAGGTATCAACATTGGGCGGCGCTGCTTTTGTCCACAGGCTGTCGAAAATTTTTGTAAGTGCCGGAATGGTTGTTTTTGCTGTATAAACCTGTCCGTCAACTTTAATGGTCAGGTTGTATTGTTTGTTGAACTCACCAACAAAAGCGGTAGCCAGGTTTGATGAATCAATGCCGTAATAATAAATGGAATAACCATTACCAAGCGGCACAGTATATTCCTTAAACTTATGGGTAACCGTGCCATTGCTCATCGTAACCTCTGCATTATGGATAAATGAATTGGCCAGTATATCAACACTAATGGCGCTGAAAAAACTCAAACTACGGCTTAATGCAACCGTGGGTACCTGCCCGTTCTCTATCTGTGCATCCACCACCACAACCGGTTCGGCATATTTTAAATCAAAATCAATATCCTTTTCGCAGGAAATAAATACGCTACTTAAAATAAAAAGGAAAAACAGTTTCTTCATTGGGACTACAAAAATAAATAATGATCGCCTGAATTCAATCATAGGGCTGTTAATATTAATAACAATTCAAGTTCACTAAAGTTCAGCATAAAAAAATCCTCCCGCTTTTGGCAGAAGGATTCGGTTTTCAGGTTTATAGGTTGATTAACCTAAATATGCTTTTAAAGCGCCACTATAACGTGCTTTCTGCAAACGTTTGATGGCTCTTTCCTTAATTTGTCGGATACGTTCTTTGGTCAGATCATATTTTTGCCCGATCTGTTCAATAGTAACACCATTTTCACCATCCAAACCAAAATAAGCATTTACGATCTCTGCCTCACGTGGACTTAATGATTTCAACACCCTGCGGATCTCATTTTTCAATGAATCGTGCATTACATCTTCATCAGTTTCATCACCACCTTTCAGCAGATCACCCATGGCTACATCTTCAGCTTCATGCACAGGTGCATCCAGGGAAGTATGACGGGTATTGCTTTGGAAGATGTTGTTGATCTCCGTTTCACTCATCTCCAGTAATTCGGCTAATTCTTCAGTTGATGGCTCACGCTCATGTTCCTGTTCAAAAGCCATATAGGCTTTGTTAGCTTTGTTGTACGTGCCAATTTTGTTTTGAGGCAAGCGGACTAATCTGCCCTGCTCTGCCAACGCCTGTAGTATAGATTGGCGGATCCACCACACAGCATAAGAAATGAATTTGAAACCTTTTGTTTCGTCGAAGCGTTGTGCCGCTTTAATTAAGCCGAGGTTACCCTCGTTGATCAGATCACTAAGAGAAAGGCCCTGGTGCTGGTACTGCTTAGCCACAGATACCACAAAACGAAGGTTGGCCTGCACCAATTTGTCCAAAGCACGCTGATCTCCCATTTTGATCTTTTGGGCCAGAATGGTTTCCTCTTCGGGAGTGATCATCGAAATCTTTGAAATTTCCTGCAAATATTTCTCAACAGCCTGTGAATCACGGTTGGTAATCTGCGTTGCGATCTTAAGTTGCCTCATTGTCTTGTATTAGTTACGAAATAGAACACTTAATAGACATGTTTTGTTGGGAAAACGTTGCAAATAGGTGGTTAATGCTTGAATTCCAGCTAAAAATGTGTGCAAAGTTACTAAATTATAGCCGGATTTCATAATGTTGGTGTATAAAATAGGATGAATGGTGGATAAATGCTCTTGATCTGAAATTATAATTACAGGTGCTTGCAAACTGGTTTTTGCCCAAATACTATTACAAACCGCTAACTTACTTTAGCTCACATCACTTTCACTCGTTTAAAAACTTTCGGAAACCGAATTCATCGTAAACCTTTAATAGTATAATTTTTTATAAATAAAATATTTTTTAAATAATATGAAATTACTATCTCATTGCTTGTTTACTTAGATAAGTATTATTATATTTACTTAGATAAATATTATTATATTTATTTGAATTTATGTTTGATTAATCACCCCTGGTTAATTTTAAATCAACTTGAGTTTTCGCCCTTATCCCAATTCCCTCTAAGACTGATTGTTTACAAAATTGACATTGTAATTAAAATGCATTGTGAAATTATTTTTTGCAATGTGTTGGAATTTTTTATTCTCATGACTTTTAATGATTTTTTAGATAATTATTATTCACATCCCCAGCAGGCGGAACTGGTTATCCTGTTGGATAAAATTGATATTTATTCTGATATTGAATCTACCCTCAATGACTTTTACATGGCTGTAGCCAGCAGAAATAAAAATGAGATTATTTCACAGTTTGTGTTATCAACCAGGGAGTTTCTGACAAAAACTTTTTCCGGAATAAAATGCAAGAGAAAACTTTACTTTCTGTTTGACGGGTTCATATGCGATTTTAAAGTTGAATTACCTTTGAGACATTTAATAGCTTTCCTTACGTTGTTTCATTATTTACATGAAGCGGGCACAATAAAAGTAGTTGGCAACCGTGGCTTGTTTGTGTATCTCAGGCAACATTTACAATCACCATTGACTGAAAAATATCCTAAAAGAGATTTTAGAAAATTAAGGCATGAAGCTGCACAAAAAGATTGTAAAACAAACGCTACCATGAGGTTTCTAAAACCTTTACTGGACAAATATCATATTGGACGATAACCGGACGATAGGCTCAGCACGCCTGTAAATCTAGGTTTATTGTATTTAAATTTATCTCCTGAATAGTTACCCAAAATAATACTCAAATAGATATCTTAAAATAATCATTCTAAGAGATTATAAGTGTATAAAACAAATACTATTCTTTCTGCCAATATCTTCCTGATTTCTGAAAAACAATATCCAGTTTTAAATAATTATATCTAACTGATGAATTTTTATGCAAATTATTCCAGGGTTATCTAAATTACAGGAGCTTACGTTAGGGGATTTATCGGTTAAGATAGCCATATTGGATGGCCCTGTTGATCTCGAACATAATTGTTTTAATACCAGCGAAGGTAATTTGATACCGCTGCCCCAAAATAATTTAAATCCCTCCTCTTCAGTTGGTCTTGCAAAAAATCATGGAACGGCGGTTTGCAGTCTCGTTTTTGGAAAACCCGGAAGTTCTGTACCGGGTGTTGCGCCTGGCTGTAGCGGGTTGATCATCCCTATTTATACAGAAAATGAAAAGGGTATTTATACTTCAGCATCACAGGCCGGACTTGCAAGAGCTATACAAATGGCTATTGAAAAGGGAGCAAATATCATCAACATCAGCGGCGGAGAATTTTCAGAATACGGAGATGCAGAATTTTTATTGCAACAAGCCATTGAAGAATGTTATAAAGCCGGTGTTTTAATTGTAGCCGCTACGGGAAATGAAGGCTGCCGCTGCCTGCATGTACCGGCCGCCCATGACCAGGTGCTCGCAGTGGGATCTATGGACGAGAACGGTAATCCTACGCCGGAAACAAATTTTGGTGATAAATATCAGGTCAATGGAATTCTTGCCCCAGGAAAAAACCTGGTTGCAGCACTCCCGAATAGAAAAACATTTCACACAAGCGGCGCCACCAGTTATGCCACTCCTATTGTTTCGGGTATAGTAGGCCTACTGATGAGTTTACAATTACAAAGAGGCCTTAAACCTGATGCTTATGCTATAAAATCGATCCTTGAAAAAACAGCCATTCCCTGTACGGGCAATGATGGTATTGATTGTAAACGTTTTCTACGTGGCAAATTAAACCTGCCTGCAGCCATGGCCGCCATCAGCAAAAATCCGGGCATCCTTGCATCAGGGATTGAATACTCATGTAATGAAAAAAAAAATTCTATGTCACATAACACAAAAGCCGAAACAGCGGCAACCATTCCGGAACAACCACATGAAGTGGTTCCTTCAGATTTAACGATACAAACCCCCATAGAGGTACTGCAAAATGAACCTGAGATAGCCAATACGGTGATGCAGGAGGAAAAACCGGCAATCATGCCTTCAGCCGGTGTGGAAGTAAGCACCGGCACAGAAATTACTACAGAAGTTCCGCTGATCTTGTCCCGGGACGGGCCTGCTATAAATCCCTCAGAAACAAAAGAACCAGTTTCTGACAATAACCAATCAAATCAATTTATTAAAAACTTAAAAATTCAAACAATGGAACAAAACACAGCAAATCAAAACACAGAAGCCACGGTATTAAATGAACCTATTTTTGATACAATGGGGCTCAATCCATCAGGAGATATAGACCCGTCTGATTGCGGATGTGGTGGTGGCGCCAAAACTGCGGCTCCTAAAGCTGAGCCACCTGCAAAAGTTTATGCCCTGGGAAACATAAGCTACGATTTTGGAAGTGAGGCTCACCGGGATTCCTTCGTTCAGTCAATGGGGGGAGCTAACCCCAATGACCCTGCCGCCATTCTGAAATATTTGAAAGAAAACCCTTTTGCTGCCGAGGAACTGGTGTGGACCTTGAATATTGATTCCACTCCCATTTATGCGCTGTATCCCAATGGTTCGCATGCACATACGGGCTTTGAAATACTACAAAAATTACTTGCACAACAGCAAAATGGCAGCATACAGCGTATCTCAGTTCCGGGAATATCAGCAGGAGAAACTACCCTTTTGAACGGCCAGAAGGTTGCCAATCTATTTCCACGTTTTCGTGGCGTATTTTCCTGGACAACAGAAGCGCTTGTTTCAGCAGCAACCGGTACAAAAGGCGTTTCTAAATTACTGGCCGAAAATATTACCAACTTTCTTAACCGCGTTTATTATCAAATGCGCAACCTGGGTGTTACCCCACAGGACAGGGCTCTTAATTATGCTGCAACCAATGCGTTCCAGGTGAGTGGTGTTTTAGGTTTGGCCCTCAGGGATACGCTTGAATTAAGTGATATTTCGGTATCTAAGAGCCCGATCTGCCGTCCCGGCTCTGATTGCTACGATGTAACCCTCAGCTTTTTTAATCCAAAAGAACGTCTTACACAGGCACGCAGGGAATACCGTTTTACCGTGGATGTTTCTGATGTGGTGCCGGTTACACTTGGCGATGTAAGATCCTGGTCGGTGTATTGAGCCAGAATTGAATTGATAACAACCTTACAGCCTGAACGCAAGTTGCAGGAATCTTTAAAAAATGTGATAGATCCCAAACAGGGCATGTCATTAAAATAGGTATTTTATTTTTTAACAATTAAATTTAAACGTTATGAATTTACCAAATCAAGCGATGCCTGTACAAAGAGGCGGACAGGTATTTGTTCGTTTCGGTGGAGTCAATCCGTCTGGTAATTGCGGACGTGGGTATTGGTGCTGCGTTTTGGCATCCGGGGGTGGCCCCCAATGCGTACAATGCGCCACAAACTGGCTGGGGATCTGTATAGACCCGGCAATTGTTACCTGCGCCCTTTACGGTGGAATTCCAAGTAATTCTTGTTAAGTACAAGTAACTTAAAGTGAGGAGGGAGTAACTTTAACCGGTTGCTCTCTTTTTACTTTTTTATCATCATAAAAATGCCTGTATACCCCTGCAGCAGGAATCTTTTTTTGCAAGCATATCATTTTGGAAGAGTTGATGGGTGCTATTGCGTTACTTCGTTTGGTTACAATAATTCTTTTACAATTTGTAGCAGGTAAGAAGAGGTTGCCTCTACCGTTTTTTAATCATTCTTAACTTTATAAAATAAAATAAATGCCAATTAAAATAAGGCTTTTTCAGTACAACTGTCACCTGTTTGAAGGTACTGTAGTATGTTTTGAAGGTAACCAATGCCTGGATGGCGATACCAGGATATCTACCATAGCAAGAACAGTAACCAATGAATTCAATACACATTCTATAGTTACACTTTGTGAAGTATGGGCCGATACCAACAAAGCTGATATTCGAACAGCATGGCAGAAAACCCATAAAGAAAAAAATAACGCCTGGTATGATCCTGACAAAAAAGTCATTTTTAAACTGGGGTCAGGCTTATTGTTTTTGTCTACTGCAGAGGTGATCAGTCATGAATTTGAGCAATTTAAAGATCTGATTGGAGGTGATGGCATGAGCCAAAAGGGCTTTTATACATTAAAGCTGAGATTTGATGGCTATGCAGGTGATGTATATCTTATTCAAACCCATACGCAGGCACAATTGGATGGAAATGAATTTGCGCCAAGCCAGGTAGCCGTACAAAAGAATCTTGATCAAATTGTAAACAGGGCGAAAAAGTTGCCTAAGGATACTCCACTTATCATTACAGGAGATCTCAATATCAATGAAATTAAACCCCCTTATAACCGGGGAGAGTTATCAGACAGCTTCAAATTACTGAAACAAAAATTCACTGCATTGGAATTAAAGGATGCATTCAGGGAATTCAATCCTGAAATCAAAGCTAATCCCGGGTACACTTATGACTGGAAACTTTTGGGGGATGTACCACCTGATGTGGAAAATCCGCTGATCAAACGATTTGCCCCGATCGATATTACAAACAGGCTTGAACAAAGGTTAGATTATACATGGGTTTCAAATCATTTTAAAATAAATAATGCCGAAGCTTATTATAACGCTAAATACAGGTATAGATCACCGGAATATGGTGGAGACACTCCTTTATCAGATCATTACCCCTTGTTGGTGGAAGTTATACTTTAGGCTAAAAAACGGCAGGCCGGTTACAAGCTATCTTATCCATCATTGTGGTCAGCTCTTCAGATTGCAATACAACACATGCATTGTATAATGCTTGTTTGTAGCTTACAGCCCGAGTGTTATATTTGCTTCATGATTACAGATCTCCGTTCAGATACTTTTACCAAACCATCACCAGCCATGCTGGAAGCCATGTTTAAAGCTCCGGTTGGAGATGATGTTTTTGGTGAAGACCCTTCCGTTAATAAGTTAGAAGCCATGGCTGCGGACATGTTTGGAATGGAAGCTGCTCTTTTTTGCCCCAGCGGCACTATGACCAACCAGGTTGCGATTAAATGCCATACCCAGCCGGGGGATGAAGTTATTTGCGACAAAGTAAGCCATGTGTACATCTACGAAGGCGGGGGAATTGCATTTAACAGTGGCTGCCAGGTAAAGGCTTTGGATGGAGACAGGGGAAGAATTACTGCTGACCAGGTTCTGGAATCCATCAACCCGGATGATGTGCATAAAGCCAGAACAAGATTGATTAGCCTGGAAAACACCGCTAACCGGGGTGGCGGAAGCTGCTATGAATTTTCTGAAATTCAATCAATTAAAGAAATCTGCTTAAATAATAAATTGATTTTACATTTAGATGGTGCCAGGCTCTGGAATGCACTTGTATCAAAAGGTGAAAGCCCAAAGCAGTATGGTGAGGTCTTCGATTCTATATCGATCTGCCTGAGCAAGGGCATGGGAACACCGGTTGGCAGCCTCCTGGTGGGTAAAACAGATCTCATCAAGCAGGCAAGAAGGGTACGTAAGGTTTTTGGGGGCGGCATGCGGCAGGCCGGTTATTCAGCGGCTGCCGGTATTTATGCGCTGGAAAACAATATTCAGCGACTTGAAGAAGATCATTTTCATGCTAAACAAATAGCTGCAGCTTTAGCTAAGAAAGGCTTTACAGGAAAAATAATGCCGGTAGAGACCAATATTGTTATTTTTGAGATAACCGGGTCATCGTACACAGCAAAGACATTTTGCGAAAAGCTGGCTAAATATGAAATTTTATGTCTTCCTATTTCGGCAACACAGGTTAGAATGGTGACTCATCTTGATGTTACTAAAGAAATGCTAAAAAAACTGATCGATACAATTGAAACATTATAGATGCGTTAAGTTTACATCGACGCCAACTTTACCTAACCAACATAACCAAAAATGAAACTAAACTCCATGCTTATCATGGCTTCAGCCATGCTTTTTTTAGCTTCCTGCCAAAAAAATGATGATGGGCCCACACAAATCAACAACGGAACCGCAAAAGTCAATTTCATTTTTAAATTTGATTCTACACAGGTAAGATTGAATGCGATCGGGCAGCCAGTTCCTATGCCTGCAGGCAATGCAGGACAGTCGCCCCGCTTTAATACCATGAGTGCGCATTATGTTGAACTTTCTCCTTCGGCTTTTACAGCTTTGGGTGCCGGAGCCGTAGTTTATAAAGCCCCACAGGTTACTACGGGCGGTGCAACAGCCATTGATTTTACCAATTCAAAATTTGCCGGTAATAACCAAACCTTTTTAAGTGTACCTGGTAAAAGATTTTGCTGCAGGTACGTATACCTGGTTAAGGGTTTCGCTGGCTTACCAGAATTACAATATTTACATGAATGCTTTGGGGCAAACCATTGATGCAACACTGGCATCATTCATTGGTTTTAATACTTACCTCGGCAATTATAAAGTGAAAGATTCAACAGTAGCTGTAAATGCAAATAAATTACAGGGGTATTGGGCTTTGGAAGGAAAAGTGTTTGGGGTTGGATTCTTAAGCCAGGGACAGGCTCCTCCAGGGGCAACCACGGTTCCCAATCCTTTATTTGCTTCTTCACCAATACCAGCCGGATCTTGCCTGGTAACAGGACAATTTGTATCTCCGCTTGTTGTAACCGGTAACGAAACCACCGATATCAACATCATCGTTTCCTTATCTATCAACAAAAGCTTTGAATGGATCGATGTTGACCATAATGGTACTTATGATCCCAATAATGGCGACCAGGTTATTGATATGGGCATCAGGGGAATGCTTCCGAAAATTCAGTAAAATAAACTTACGATATGTAAAACGTCCTGCCGAAAGCGGGACGTTTTTTGTTGTACATGCTATATCTTCGTAACCTCCCAATCACCAATCAAAACAACTATGCATCCTTTTGAAGAATTATTAAAAGATAATAAAGCATGGGCAGCCGAAATGGTGGCAAACGATCCGGATTTTTTTAAGAAACTATCCGGTCTTCAAACTCCTGAATTTTTGTGGATCGGTTGCAGCGACAGCCGGGTGCCTGCTAATCAAATTACCAATACACAGCCCGGTGAGATCTTTGTACATCGTAATGTTGCTAACCTCGTAATCAATACCGATGTTAACCTGCTGAGTGTGCTGGATTATGCTGTTAATCATTTAAAGGTGAAACACGTTATTGTTTGCGGGCATTATGGATGTGGCGGTGTGAAGGCTTCTATGACCAAAACAGATCTTAAACCGCTGCTTAATATGTGGCTTCGGAATATTAAAGATGTACATCGTTTACACCGGGAAGAACTTGATAGTATTACCGATGAAGAACAAAAATTTGATCGCCTGACTGAATTGAATGTGCATGAACAGATATTTAACCTGGCTAAAACTTCTATTATTCAACGTGCATGGAAAAATGAACAAAGGCCTGACCTGCATGGCTGGGTGTATGGACTGAAAGACGGTATTATCAAGCCGATACTTGATATGAAAGCCGGTACACATATTGACGCATTGTACGAATATGATGATCTTTAATCGTTATGGTTGACATTCTTAATTCTTCATTTTTAATTTTTCATTATAAAGTATGTTCCCAAAAATAGATCCCACTACTACCCCATCCTGGCAGGCATTACAGCAACATAAGCAGTTGTTTGAAAATGTGCAGATGAAAGACCTGTTCTTTAATGACGCAGGTAGATTTGATAAATTTTCTGTGAAACTGGATGACCTGCTTTTTGATTATTCTAAAAATATCATCACCGAAAATACGGTTGAAATTTTATTGGAACTTGCTGCTGATTGTAAATTGAAAGAAGCTATTGAAGCCATGTTCAACGGCGAAAAGATAAATGAAACAGAGAAACGTGCAGTACTGCATACTGCGTTAAGAAATTTCTCCGGAGAGCCTGTATTGACCGATGGTGTTGATGTAATGCCGGCAGTTAAAAATGTACAGGAGCAGATGAAAAATTTTTGCGCTGCTGTTCATTCGGGTGAATGGAAAGGTTATACAGGAAAAAAAATAAAATACATTGTAAACATCGGTATTGGCGGCAGCGACCTGGGGCCTGTAATGGTTACCGAAGCATTAAAACCTTATTGGGTTGATGGTATTGAAACTTATTTTGTAAGCAATGTGGATGGCACGCATATTACAGAAACGCTAAAAAAGGTTAATGCTGAAGAAACCCTTTTCTTAATTGCCAGCAAAACCTTTACTACGCAGGAAACCATGACCAATGCTCATACCGCAAGGAAATGGTTCTTGCAACATGCCGGAGATGAGAAACAGGTCGCCAAACATTTTGCAGCGTTAAGCACCAATGATAAGGAAGTTATCAATTTTGGTATTGATCCGAAGAACATGTTTGTGTTCTGGGATTGGGTTGGCGGCAGATACAGTTTATGGAGTGCAATTGGTTTATCCATAGCGCTAACTATTGGCTATGAAAATTTTGAGCAACTCTTACGGGGAGCCCATGCAACCGATGATCATTTCAGGGAAACCGGATTTGCCAATAACATTCCCGTACTGATGGCTTTGATCGGTATCTGGTATGGTAATTTCTTTGGCACTACAACAGAAGCTATCCTCCCATACGATCAATATCTGCACCGCTTTGCAGCTTATTTTCAACAGGGCAATATGGAAAGCAATGGTAAGTATATTGACCGTAACGGCGAAAAAGTTACCTATGCAACCGGCCCGGTTATCTGGGGCGAACCGGGTACCAACGGGCAGCATGCATTTTACCAGCTCATACACCAGGGAACACAGATCATCCCATGCGATTTTATTGCACCGGCCATAAGCCACAATGCAACCGGCGATCATCATCAAAAGCTGTTGAGCAATTTTTTTGCACAAACCGAAGCGTTAATGAATGGTGCTGTAAATGACAACCCTTACCGCGTTTTTGAAGGTAACAGGCCAACCAATTCTATTTTGATAAAACAGATCACTCCTTTTAGCCTGGGCCGGTTAATTGCTTTGTATGAGCATAAAATATTTGTACAAGGGGTTATCTGGAATATTTACAGTTTTGATCAGTGGGGTGTGGAGTTAGGAAGGTATTAGCCAAATAAGATCCTGCCTGAACTTGGGGATGATGACCTTATCACCGGGCATGATAGTTCAACGGACAATCTTATAAATACCTATAAACAAATGCGATAATTTGGATGACTTCAGTTAACTTTAAAAAAATGAATTTTATGAAAGCGATCTGTTTTTCTGCTGCCTTATTATTTTTTTCTGTGTCAGCAATGGCGCAAACCGATATCTTACATTTCAGTATTGAGCCAGTGTTAAAGAAGAATTCTTTGTTCAAATTGAATAAAAAACCTACGAACCAGGGATTTGATCTTTCCAGATATAATGATATTGTAAAATTACCGCAGGATAATATGCCTTGTTATGTACCTGATGTATCATCAATTGCTGCCATGCCAACCGTTAAAACAGTTTTTCCATACCAGTCTATCCCAAATCCTTATTTTAAATACAACAACACTACACTCTTGAGTACGGGTAGGAATATAAATTCATTATCAAGGTAAGATCACCTGATCATTGCTGTCAATAGCTGGGAGCTGTTACAAATTCTTTTTCGGAACCAAGAAAAAACCTGCAAAGCTTACCTCCTGCTTTACTCTTAATAATAATATTCTTACAATTTATTTCGGGCATTGTTTTTCCTTCAAATGGCTGCAGGTCTATCTGTAAAAGCGAATTTCCTTTTTTTGCTTTTATAATATTACCGGGATTGAGTTTTTTATACCCGATGGATATTGTTTTTGCATTGATCTTCATTACGTTGTAATTCAATGCAATGTTGTTGTAAAGTACAGATTCAATTTTTGGCATTTTTGAGCCGCTGTATTCTACATAAATGATCCGTGTAATAATTGGTTTGGGTGGTATAGGGTTCCCGTTCTCATCTGCCATTTGTGCGCCGGGCATAGAAACATTATAATAGGCATAGGCTTTTTTTATCGTACAGTTGCTTTGGGCAAATGATGCTGAAAAACAAGCCAGTAAAAAGATAGGTAAAAAGAATATTTTCATTTCAATACGTTTGATGTATTTATGGTTCTGCAAAAAAGGTACCAGCTATAAAAAAAGATCCTCCCATAAAGGGAGGATCATGCAATTAGTTTTGGTGTTCATGTTTAATTACCACTTTTCTACCACCTCTGCACTGCCATTATCAGCAGTACCGTTATTTTCCTCAGTTGGAGTTTCTATCTCTTCAGCAATTTTTTCAACCGGAGTTTCTGTTACATTAGCTACAGTTTCCATTGCAGCAGTTACAGGGGCTTCATTAGTTGCAGAAGCATCATTATTATAGCTACCATGGGTCTGGCCGCCTTCCTCACCCTCGTAAGGTGTATCGTGGTTAAATGCATCAAAATCAAAGTCAGGCATCAGTTCTGTTTTTACGTAATCAACTGCTTCACCCAATCCTTTAATGAATTTATTGAAATCTTCTTTGTACAGGAAGATCTTATGCCTGTCGTACCCGTCAGAATCAAAACGCTTGCGGCTTTCTGTAATGGTTAAATAATAGTCATTGCCACGTGTTTCTCTTACATCAAAAAAGTAAGTTCTGCGTTTTCCGGCCCTGATGCGTTTACTGTAAACACTATCCATTTTCTTTTCGTTGTTTTCGTACGCCACTGTTTATGTTGTTTTAATATTAAAAATAGCCCTATTTAGGTGAAGCAAAGATAAAATTGTTTTCCATTCTACAAAATATATGATTGATTATTTGGAGCTTAATGCCGTATATGACATCCGCAATATATCTATGCTTCTTTTTCCTGCTCCTGTTGCCTGTTATACATTTCCGTATAATAACCGTTTAAAGCCAGCAATTGTCCGTGGGTGCCCTGTTCTACGATCTTTCCATCATCCAGTACAATTATCTTATCAAAATCGAATAATGAAAAGATGCGGTGAGTAATGATGATCGCAGTTCTGCCTTTTAAAAACCGGTATAAATTGCCAATGATCTCTTTTTCGGTACGGGCATCCACGGCGCTGAGGCAATCATCAAAGATCACGATCTGTGGGTCTTTTATCAGCGCACGGGCTATTGAGATACGTTGTTTTTGTCCGCCGCTGAGCGTTACGCCCCTTTCTCCTATCAGGGTATCATACCCATTTTGGAATCTTTCTATTTCGGTATGAATACTGGCCTGCTTTGCTGCGACAATTACATCTTCGTCAGAAGCGTCATCTACACCAAAGCGGATATTGTTGCGTACGGTTTCACTGAACAAGAATATATCCTGTGGTACATAACTGATCTGCAGCCTCAGTGAATGAATATCAAATTTATTTACCGGTATACCATCATAGGCTATCATTCCTTTTTGCGGCTCATACATGTGCAGCAGCAATTGGGCTATCGTTGATTTACCGGAACCTGTCCTGCCAACGATGGCAACTTTTTCTCCTTTATTTATCTGCAGTGAAAAATCTTTTAAGGCATGGATACCGGTATGCGGATAAATGAAATCAACATTTGTTAAAGAGATATTTCCCTCAAGCGGAGTTGTTACAGGTGCATTTTCATTCTTAATACCAGGTTCGGTATGCAAAAACTCATTGATCCTTCTTTGAGAAGTGGCGGCACGTTGCGTCATACTGGCCGTCCATCCAATGGCACTTACCGGGAATGTAAGCATCTGGATATACATAACAAACTCTGCAATTCTTCCTACACTGGCTCCTTCAACCTCATTTACCACATCCAGGCTGCCAACCATAATAGTTATTAAAGTGCTGAGCCCGATCAGCAAAGCCATGCTCGGAAAATAAATTGCTTCTGTTTTTGCGAGGCTTAATGCATTGTCACGATAAGCCTCACTGTTCTTTTTAAAAAAGCCCAGCATGGCTTTTTCCTGTACAAATGATTTGATGACCCGGATACCGGAATATGATTCCTGTGCATTGGTGGTGAGATCGCTCAGCAGGGATTGAATGCGTTCGCTTTTTTTATTGATGATGGTATTAACGAAATAGATGGCAATTGCCAGGACCGGTAAAGGCGCCAACGCAACCAAAGTAAGTTTTGGGCTGGCTTTGAACATAAAGAATATGCTGAATGCCAGTACTGCTGCAAGGTTTATAAAATACATGATGGCAGGGCCCGAATACATGCGCACTTTACTTACATCATCTGCAATGCGGTTCATCAGGTCGCCGGTGCTGTGCGTTTTGTAAAAATTGGTATCCAGTTTCTGGTAATGGGTAAATATTTCGTTCTTCTGGTCATACTCAATATGCCGGCTCATTACAATAATGGTTTGCCGCATTAAGAACATAAAAAAACCACTGATGATGGCAATGATGAATAAAGTAATACCGGTGTATAGGATCTTGCTTGATGGATTTTCCTGGAACTTATCAATTACAGTCCTTACAAGAAAATCATAGTTCTTTTCGCTTTTCTTTATATCGGCAGTATTAGTATCAGCAGATTTGATCGACTCCACCACAGTATTTACTACATAACCGGTCAACTGCGGGGTAAGTATGCGGAAATAATTGGTAAGCACAACAAATATGAACCCCAGCATAAAATGCCAGCGGTATTTCCAGAAATATTTATTGAGGGAGGAAAGATGTTTCATTGATGGTGTAAAGGTAAAATAAAACCCACCGTAAAAAAAGATGATACGGTATAAGTTTGAAAAGTTGTCAGGTTGAGCTTGTCGAAACCGGTGCTAACTAAAGATAACCCGTCTTCGACAAGCTCAGACTGACAGTCCGCAGGATTCTGTGAACAAACTTGTTACAAGGTTTTACCAGCGGTAAGTTACTTTTTCTTTAGCACCACTTTTGCCTGGCTTAGTTTGTAAGCAGGTTCCAGGAAGGCAATATAGTTGGGCCATGCTTCCTTTTTATCAAAAGTGTTCTTATAAACCTTTTTGGTTGTTATCAATAATTTATTACCGGTCACGGTTGTTGTGCTGATAAAAGTACCGCTGGGATTATCAATGTTCATATTCAGGTCCTGCAAACCATCTACGGAATAACCTTCCGGTATGTTTACTGTAATGGTATTTTCAATTGTAATTGCCGAAGGTATCCAGATATCGGTTTTCCTTTCCTTCAATTCATTGGGTTCAAGCTTTAACTGGCCTCCTATCAGTTTGCCGGCTTCAAAAATATAATTCTTACCTGCCTTGCTTATCAGTTTTTTTAAGCTGAATTTTTCTTTGTAACGCAGCATGGCAGAATCGCCGGAGCGGCCATCCTGCAACAATTCATAATCGTTGTATTTGTCAACATCCAGGTCATCTCCTTTTATTATTTTTTCAAAAAGCTCCTTACGTTCTTTAACCTGTTCGTCTTTGTCAGCATATTCATATTTATTGTTAACGGGTGTAGCAACTTCATTCTTTTTCCCTTTGGTTAATGGCTCGGCATAATATTTTTCAAAGTCTTTGTTCAGGTATTCCCTGTCTAAATTCGCCTTGCCGATCATATCCGCTTTTTGTGAGCCGGTGTAAGAACTGGTGCGTTCAACATTTATGATATCCATGGCATCAGTAAAACCAACATTGTATTCTTCTCTTGATAAATTCACAGCAGCGGGTGTTGAAGGGACACTTACTTTGTAATAACTGTCAACCTCATCGTACCGTATACTATAGCCTTCGGCATTTTCAAGGTATGAATGCGGCGTGCCAAATGCATCAAAATTATTGATGGCTTCCAGGAAATAAGCTTTGTCCTTCAGTTTAACACGCATAACAAAATCCAGTTCTTCCATAAAGATCGCATCACGCCAGGTACCCAGCTTGCGTGGTACATACACAAACAATTCCGATTCAATACCCTGCGTTTTAAGCGCCCCACGAAATGCAGTACAGAACGTTACCGCATTCATCCTGATCTCATCTTCCTTCTCCTCTTTTTTTTCTTCTTTGGCTTCTGCCTTCAATATTTTTTTATACAGCTTCTTGCCGGTAAAATATTTCTCCAGGTCGGAATGTACCGGCCCCTTATAATACATTTCTAAAAAGACTTTGCGCAGGCAGTAATAACTTTCCTTAACAATGTCTGCCTCTGTTTTTAAAATGCCGTCGGCTTTCTTTTTGGTAATATATTGAGTTGTGTAAGCTACCAGCGATGCTACAACCGGTGTATTGTACAAGGCTGCACCTGCATAACCCCTGTACACAGTTTCAATATCAAGTCCAGAGCGGTCAACTGTAGCTTCACCCAATGTCCTGTCTCCCGGGTCATAGTCTAAAAACACCACCCTGAACTTTACGCTGGGTGTACTCCTGAGTTCATAGCTCCAGCGTTCATCAGCTGATTTTTCACGATCTTTGTCAAGAAAAAAATAACTGAGATAAGTTTCCCTTTCTCCATACACTGATGCTTTGGAGTCGAACTTAAGGTTTGGGGCGCCATTATAACTACGGTATTTCACCTTCATACCATTGGCCATGGTAAAGCGGTATTGCTGGTATAGCGTTGGATAATTATTTGCAAGTGAAAATATAAAAGGTGTAAAGTTGATCCCTGCTGTTTTCATATCCCAGTCCAGCGTTGAGTTCAGTGTATAATCTATGATATCGCCAATTTCCAGGTCGGGAATGGCGATCTTCATTGACTTTACCTTCAGCTTATAGTAAATAGGTTTGTAAATCTCCGGGATGTCCTGCTCCTCCTCTATGGCGCTTTTCATATCGATGGCTACTTCTTTACCATCGCTCTTGATCACTTTATATTCAGCCCTGCCATCAGTTCCCATCGTTACATAGTAGAACGTTGAGAATTTTTCGACAGCATTTTTATCCTGCAGCTTTATGCGCTTGTGTACATACTCCTTTATGTTCACACCGGCAGTGGTTTTACCCCTTGCTACCTGGCGCTTGAACAGGTACTCTTCCTTCATGCCAATAATAACAGCGCTTTCATTTTTCCATTTTTCGGGCACAGCAGTCACTTTAAATTCATCCTCGATCTTATCGCCAATAGAAGGGGTTTGTGCAAAAGAAAACTGTGGTAACAGTACAGCCATGCAAATGATAAGGTAATTACGGATCATGGGTTTGTTTTTTATTTAGTGAGTACCACCTGGTCGTTATAGAATTTATTGATCTCAGCAATAAAGCTGTTCCACCCTGCAAAATCCCCTTTCTTTAAAATGGGTTTGTTGATCACAATGTTCTTGCTGTACACGATCGTTTTTCCTTTGTTTACATAACTTCCTTCAAAAGACCAGTTAGGTGTGGTTTTTTTAAAAGATGATGGCAGGTAATCTATTTTGTAACCTTCCGGTATGGTTAATTCCGTTTGCGTGGTCAGGTAATATTTCTGGTTGAACTCATAATCATTCTTCCGGTCGGCTTCCATTTCCATGCTGCTGAAATCTTTTTCCCAATCCATCACCACGTACAATTCATTACCGGTTTTGGTGACCTGGTTATTGGCTTTAAAATTATATTTCAACTGCAATGGTTTTTGCCTGTCGTTAAAATCAGAATTGGTGATGTTTGATACTTCTACATTGCTGTTGCTGCTTCTTGCAAAATCAGCAAGGCTCTCTGCTTTCTTATCGTTTTTAATGGCAGCATAAGCACTTTGTACCGATATCTTTGATTCGCCATTGTACTCAGATACGGCAGTTCCGCTAAGCTGGTTATCTGCAATGGTTATTTTGTTTGTGATCATCACCTTATTCCTTTCAGCAGAAAATTCAGGTATCTTATCAATGATGTGGTTCTTTCCATCTTCTATCAGTACCTGCTTGCCCTGCAAACGTTGGGCATAATCATTCAGGGCAATATATTCTTCGGTTCCATCCAGGAAAACTTTTTTGCCATTTAAAATGACCGTGCAGATCATATGATTATCTACCGATAACGATGGCAGCGAATAATCGTAAGGCAGATCAGAAGTACCGATCCAGGTGAGCCGGGCATCGAAACCGGCGATGGTAAGCATGGTTTTCAACAGGTTGGCCTTGCCTTTGCAATCGCCATATTTTTTGCTTAAAACATTTTGTGCAGCATCGGGTTTAAAACCCATGATGCCATTCTCAAAAGCGATGTACCTGATATTATCCTGTACCCAGTAATAAATACTTTCTACTTTTTCCTGGTCAGTTTTTTTATTGGCTGTAAGCTCGGCTACTTTGGCTTTAACTGCATCGGGATTATTGCCTATACCTGCACATACAGTGCTGTACCAGCCGTACAGGTCTTTTACAGATTCAAAAAGCACATTGCGTTTTCCTGTTTCGGTAAAAGCTTTACTAACACAAATGATATGAGGATAGCTAAGTGCATGGTTCGGAGAATTTCGCTCGGATTTATAAGCCTGCACATTCGTGATCCTGAAAACGACTTTGGTGATATCTCCTTCCTTTGTTGATGTTCTTTGAATGGTATATCCTTCAAAATTGAATTCACGCAGGTCAACCTCAAGCCAGGAAGGGATATTGAACTGTACAATTCTTTCCAGCACCGGGAAACGCTGTAAAAAATAGAACGAGGTAAGATATTTTACATCATGATAATTTTCCCTGAAAGTATAGTTAAAGGGTTTGCCTTTTTCAGCCAGCGGGAATTTGATGATACATAGCTTGGCATCGCTGTGAAAAATATTCTCACTGTTATAATCGCCGCATTGCTTTTGAATGGTAACTTCTTTTTTATCGGGATTTAAAACCTTTATATCCTCTACCGACATTTCATCATTGTAAAAAAGCCCGTCCTCGTACTTAATAAAATCCTTCACAGGTACCAGCACGGTTTCAGAAGATACGGTTGCTTTCACTTTTGGTTCAGTAGCAGCAGCATTTGAATTCAATGTAAAATCGATCACTTCTTTGAACATGGTTGCCACCACTTCTTCTTTGGGAAATGTAGTTTTCCATTCTGCGATCTTATCAGTGAAACTGCTTTGTGCCTGGCTATTTAAAGAACAAAGCAGGCAAAAAATCAACAGGCAAATCCCCGGGCTCAGAGTTTTGTATATCATTAGTAGGGTAATTTATAGGTACAAATTATTTATTTTTCGGGAAAAGCAACCAATAAGAAAGGTTTTTAACAGGAATAAAAACATAAAAACACCATAAAAGGTTCATTTTAACCTGATCCACGTCCCTGCCACAGAAAGAAATATAATAAGTAATACAAAAAATTTATATTTTGTTTAAAATATAGAACCATGGCAATTCAATTTAACGGTCATAAGGAAGCATTGCAAAAGGCATTTCAACAAGGAAGGATTTCTCTTTACCTGGGTGCCGGGGTTTCCAAAGCAAGCGGTTTACCCAGTTGGGAAGAGTTTGTGCAGGCGCTGTATTTTTCAACGTTAAATGATGAATCATATATCCACGAAATAAGGCCATATCCTAATTATTTATTTGCATTGGCCGAGTGGGTGTTAAAGCAAAAGAATGAACCACTGGATATTGTCATCAGGAAAATAAAACAGTGGTACGAGGGAAAGGATTTTATTGGTATGATGAGCAAAACATTATATGCAGGCCTTAATAAAGAGAATTTTGGAGATTCTGTTGATCCTTACCTGCTGGATGAACTGTTATCGCAAAACACCACCCTGAACGCCGTGGTAGAATGTTGCAAAAGATCTGTACCTGGTGTTTCGGGTGTACGCTCTGTTATTACATACAACTATGATAACCTGGTAGAACTCGGCCTTAAAAAATATCCTGCCGAGGAGCAAAACTTCCAGGTAATTTACAAAAGGGAGCATAATATCGTTGGAGGTAAAATTCCCATCTACCACGTGCATGGTTATATACCATTACAGGATGAGGACATTAGTTATGATGATATCATTTTTTCGGAAGACCAGTATAACAGGGCTTTCCAGGACCCTTTCTTTTGGGGTAACGTGGTACAGGTAAACCAACTTACAAGCGGAACCGGCCTGATGATCGGACAGTCACTCTCCGACAGGAATACCAGGCGCATCCTTGATTCTATACGCAATCAACCTTTGCCCAATAATAATTATATACTCATGCGGAGGCCACAATTTAAAAGTATTGGTAACCCAAGCGCCGAACTGGATGAGATCAGAAGTAAGGCAGCAAAATATCTCGACAAATTTCCAAAGGGCAGGATGAAAATGCCTGACAGGGAACCCGGGCAAATTCAGCATATCCTGGACAAGATCTATGAGTATGAACAAATGGAGTTTGAAAAAGGGTTCGAGACACTCGGACTAAAACTTATCACCTATGATGATTTTGGAGAGATCGCAACGGTGCTGGAGGAGATATCAAATTAGGAAAGCATTAAAAAAGAAGTTGCCTAAAGAATCATCAGAACTATTTCATAACATGATGAAAGCATCTGTATCAGGTGATCCAAAGGCCTGTAGTAAAGAAAGCTACCAAGAAGAAATAATTTATTCAGGAGTTACTATGCTTAAACCGGGTTCTTTAAACACTTCATCATATCCATCACGATTTTTTAGTTCTGTTGTTATAAGTTCAAGCCTTTCCTGTACAACTTTTCTTTTGTTTATATCCTGGTCTGTCTTGCACAAATCCATATAATATTCGGTGCTTTTTATTAGCATTTCAACTAATTCGCTCGATTGAATATTTGCGAGGTCTGGCTGCATTTTGTAAAATTAATACGCCAAAATGAAATAAACAACACATTTTAAACCTATGATAATTTTATGACAAATAACTGTGGTTAACAGATAACTTAGTTGGTTTCAGATTGTTTACGAAGGTTCAGTTCTAGCTGTATATTGCATTAGGATCTGCAAAAAAATAAAAGTATCGAATCGATGATCTTTATGTTTTTGAAGTAACAATCTTAGCTGTCTCAATTTTATAAAAACCCATTAAATTTATTTAGGTGGTTAAACAGGCGGAGGAGATATCAAACTAACTCCCCCACCCACTCAAACTATTTTTTGATGGATGCGATCTCGATCTTTTCCAGGTTCCAGTAATCGGGGCAGCTTAGTTTTAAATATTCTTTGCCGCTCTCGCCGGTACTTTCGTAGGTAACTGATACAGGCGCATTCTTGTTGTTGCCGCTTAGTTTTAAATTACCCAGGTTATCGCCTTTGGCAGTATAAAAGGAAAGATTGCCGCTGTTTGCAGCCGAGGCAGTTATCTGTACCGTAAATTTTTGCCCCTTTTTTCCATTGGCCAGCCTGATGATCACTTCACTTTTACTGCTCAGTAAAAATGCACCATCAAATTTCATAACCTCGCTAACGGTGAACGACCAGGGAGCATCATTGAATTTTACCGTAAAATCCTTACAAGCTTTTGTGAAGCCTACGCTACGGGTGCAGCCCAGCATCCAGTTACCGGTTATTTCAGCAGCTTCGGCTATTGGTTTAACGGGCCTGTAAACAATTTGTGCCGTTAATGCATGGCCGCAGTACATTAAACCCAGGGTGAGGATCAGCTTTTTCATATTGATTTTGATTTAGTTGGATGTAAATATGCGGAGAAGCATCGGTACCGGCAATCACCCTTTGATGTGATAAGCTTACCCCCAGGGTGGATTGTTTATCGTTTCCCCGTTTAAAACCGATGCGGTGGTGAAAATATCAATCGTTATCGGGAACGTAACCTTCGCCCCGTTCGGGGCACACGAAACGGAAAAAATGAAAATTGTTTCGTGTGCCACGAACAAGGCCCGGAGCAATAATTTTATGTCCCAATTTACTGAAATAGTAACATAAATATTTGCATCAGGGCTTCAGCCTGCCCATGGCAATGATGGATGCCGGAAGCCATGCAGCGGGAATGCGCTGACCCGGTATAACCGGCTCCATCGCCAGTACTGCGATCGCCAGGTTACCTGCAGGAGCATTCGTACCGATGATGATGTCTTTTGCCGGTAGCTGCGTGTCTGCGTACACGAAACTGTATTGCTCCATGGCAATTTGCACAGGAGAACTGTCCTCAAATGCTGAATACACTATGACCAGCTTCATGTTCACCTGCGTTGTCCCGGCAGGCATTTTTTTCATATCCTTCCGTGGGTTCATGGCAGGGATATTCACCAATAGATTTCCGCTGCCCGTATCACTGATGAAGATGGAAGTAAAGAGCATATCCCTCAGGTCGGAAGCAGGATTGAGCTGGCACATATCGTTTGGCCTGGCGCTGATATCCCATTGCGGCAGCCCATGGTTGGCAGCATAGTGGTTACGCATCCAGCCGCGGGTATTATTATAAGTGCTGAGGCCATACGGAAAAAGCAAATGCCCCCTCAGTAGCTTAAGCATAAGTGACCCATTCGAAGACACCTTACCAAAAATAGATGTATTCGTGCCGGGGGACTGGCCTCTTTTCCTCTTGCGCTTGCCAGGCTTTGTCCTTACAAAATTCTGCCCGTCTTTTGTATAAAACACGAGGTTTCCTACTGCCCCGCTTAAATTGTTGTCTTTAAATCTTGCCATGGTTTAACATTTTTAAATATGGACCAGGAAGGGTGTAATTGCACCTCACCAGGAGTATACTATATATCTAATATACAATAAATACACTATAAAACCAAGCTTTACCACAAAAAATGTGGGCTGTTGTGGATCTGTTGTGGGTTTGTTGTGGGAATAGAGCGAATTTAACCACTGCTGATTGTAAGATCAAACCAGGAAATTCATAGCGAATTTCACCCCATAAAGGGCTTTTTGAGACCATTTTTTTGGGCAAAAACTTATAAAATTTACAGTGAAGGGGTATTAAGTTTTTAAGTGTTTGCAATTCATTGGCTTCGGCTGTTGGCGGGACGAACAACAGCGGCGGGAAGATGGGCTACAGTTTTTTTAATTATTAGGAGTGACGCCAGCAGTGCGAAGGAGATTGTATAAAGACAGAGATCAGAAGAAACCACAAAACTCTCATACCAGAAGGTGATTTAAAATGGCGGCTATCGTTCGGGCATTGACGCAGTTTGTGAATTTGATGCTGGCTTGTCCCGCTTATTGCGGGAGTCCGTCCGAATTGCGGTAAATGCTTTGTTAGCCGTTATTATTTAGTTCTTAAAGCCAGCTTTTTATCAATAAATAAAATTAACGCAGCATAATCATCTTCAGAAAGAGCCTTTCCGGTATGGCAATGCTACCAGTGTCATTCATCTTAAAAAAAAGAAATAAAAAGCCTTTATAAATCTGATAGCTACCAAAAGCCGACCAATTGACCTCGCCATAAGATTCTGAATCTTTAATTATTACTTTTTCATCATTAAAAATATATTCCGTAAGAGGTTCTCTTTTTTTATAGTCAATGCATTTTTTCGCATTTGAAATCGATTTGATTCTTCCTTCAATTAAGTTTAATAATGATATAATGAATATTAACCCAAAACTTATAGCCATGCATGTTTGGAAATTCCAGAAAGTGACCGACCGGTGTTTATGTGATAATCCAAGTGCTAAATTGATAATACTGATAAATAAATACCCTATAAGTAATGGATAACTTTTTTTTGCCATCATATTCCATTTAGCAATTGTTTCCTTAATGAAATCGTCGTCGAATGGTTTTATGAGTTTAATATCCATTTAAAAAAGTTTAATTTTTATAAAGTTGAAATTAAGAACTAAAGTTGAAAGTTGTTTGTCAAACCCGAACCAGAGCTCGCTTTTTGCCTTTTACTTACGTTTATATCTAAAAGCTGCATACTATAGCTAACGCCGCTGTTGTGCGTCCCGCCAACAGCCGAAGCGTTAGCCATTTTAATCTTTGTAATGAGTAAGCATTCCAAAATCATCCACGCCAAATTCATAAAACTTAGCAGAAGAATAATAATATTCTTCCGGCAGGTTACATAATCCTGCTTTTACAGGGTTCCAATGAATGTAATCAAGTTTCTGAATAAATACAGCTTCATTAAACAGGTCAATACCTAAAGAATTTCTTTCCCAGAACTGGTGATCCCTGTCTTTTGCATCTACTTTAAAATGTGGTAAAACCTGTGGATGGTTTTGCTGCAGATCATTTTTGATCTGGTGAGCAGTAAAAGACATTAAGCTGTGTTGTATATTTTCAGGTGTAAATTCTCCCAGGGGTTGCCAGATAAGGTGCAGGTGATTACTCATTATGACAAAAGCATACAGGTTAATTCGTTTTTCAGATACTAAAAAACGCAAGCTTTCAATAACTATATCCTTATACTTGTCCTGTTTTAAAAGTGGCTTCCATTCTAAAATGGTAGCTGTGTAAAACTGTGGCCAAAAAACGGGGTACTTCATGCAATGGCAAAATTATAAAATTTACAGCGCAGGAGCATTTGATTTTTTAAGTGTTTTCAATTCATGGGCTTCGGCTGTTGGCGGGACGCACAACAGCGGCGAGAAGATGGGCCAGAGTTTTTTAATTGTTAGGAGTAACGCCAGCGATGGCGAAAAAGTGTCCTACCGACCGGAATTGCACTTAGCTCTTTTTCTTGCCAGGTTTGGCTGCAGCGCTTTCGAAAAGATCGCTAACAGCTTTGCCTGCTGTGCCTGCAGCTGATGAGACAGCTTCGCCGGTCTTTTCTGCAACAATTCCACTGATCGTTACAGTAGCCACTACCAGGCTATCAATTGCTTTAGTAAATTTATTCATGGTGATATTTAAAGCACAATATAAGTCAAACCTGAGGCAGTTTCTAAGACCCTGGTTCATTGTTGGTCATAAGACAGAACAACGGCGGAGATGGGTGGGATGATTTAAGCGAATACCGACTAAGGGCAAAGTTCAAGTCAGGATTCGATATACCAACCTTTGACCAGGTTGCTATCGTAGCCCTTAAATTTTCTTTTATTGAATTCATCGTAAAATAAATGATGACCTGATTGTGGTTTTAGTTTTCTTTCTTCTGTTGTTTCTAAATTATTATGGTTCCCAACATATTTTTCAAACAGTTCATTCCAATATTCTTCTTCTTTGATTTCGCTCTCTGTTAAAGTAATAATAGCAAATATCCGTGGGTAAACATTCTTTGTGAAATCTGTAATTATTTCAAACCTGTATTTTTGATCTTTGTACTTTAACATCCCATCCAACATTCCATCATAGTAATCTTGAATCCAAAGAAAATTAAGTTCATCATAAAGTATTTCCGGAACACTATGTTTGTGATCGTTAAATGAAGATTTAAGATCTTTAAAATTTACACCTGGTTCCACTTTTATCCTTTTAATATTTGTTTTGCCTTTGTTGGGTTAATGTAACATCTAAAAGCTGCATACTATAACTAACGCCGCTGTTGTGCGTCCCGCCAACAGCCGAAGCGTTAACCATTTTAATCTTTATAATGAGTAAGTATTCCAAAATCATCTACCCCCAATTCATAAAATTTAGCTGACGAATAATAATATTCTTCCGGCAGGTTACATAATCCTGCTTTTACAGGGTTCCAATGAATGTAATCAAGTTTCTGA
>Ga0193752_1000339_pt1 | contig 48203 bp, 40 predicted proteins | sample H1c1metaG_FD_144924 | JGI IMG/M metagenome (GOLD analysis project Ga0193752, IMG submission 144924) | Soil microbial communities from a riparian zone of the East river system, Colorado, United States - H1c1 | ecosystem: Environmental > Terrestrial > Soil > Riparian zone | place: USA: East River...
TGATCATACCGGTTGTGTTACGACGGTACCAGTCTACGTTAAGATTCAGACGTCTACGGACAAAGGCCATATCTAACCCGAAATCAATAGTGGTTGCTTTCTCCCAGGTTAGTCCATCAGGAACCACTGTAGGTTTTTGAATATAGTTTGTAAAAGCATTATTCATAATGTAAGAGGAAGTTCCTGCACCGATGGTTTGCATAAAAGTGTAAGGGTCGATATTTCCATTACCGAGCGAGCCATAAGAACCACGCACCTTGAGTTCATCAAGCCAGCCCCGTGTGCCCTCCATAAATTTCTCTTCGGATATTCGCCAGCCTGCTGAAGCTGAAGGAAAGAAACCAAAACGCTGGCTTTCCGGGAACTTTGATGAGCCATCGTATCTTCCATTAAATTCAATCAGGTATTTGCCTTTGTAATCATAGTTAACGCGATAAAACACGCCGACAATTCCCCACTCATTGCCACCGCCGGTAAGCTTGTAGTTCAGTCCGGTGGCGAGATTAAAGTCAGGCAGATTATCAACCAGTAAGCCATCCCGCTGCGCAAACATATTTTTTACCTGATTCAGTTCAAGGTTCCATCCGCCAAGCACCTTGACATTATGATTGCCAAATTTCTGTGCGTAATCGGCATACAGGTTACCTACATAATAGTTTTCTGTTGACGTACTTGTTGAAAGAGAGTTGGGCCCGCCATTAATTATTTCACCTTCATTAATGCTATATGGCACCGGGAAAAATTTTCTTTCTTCCTGCGTATTTGTATATAAGTAGGAGAAATCTCCTTTGAGATTAAGTTTATTTTTGATAACGGAAGCGTTGAAACCAATTGTATTTCTGATGAAGTTTTGTTTGGCAATGGATTTGCTTTTTCCATAATAGAAATCACCTACGGAGTAGGCGCCGACAATAGTCATTGTTCCATCAGGATTCAACAATGGCGAAACAGGAAATGAAGATACCGCCATCAGACGCCAGACAGCATTTACACCACCCAGCGATGTTAGCGGATATTTATAATTATAACTAGAAAAGTCAGTGTTGCTGTTAATAGTTAGCCAGTCGGTGACCTTTATACTTCCTTTCAATCTCAGATTATAACGAGTGAAGTCATCTGAATTATATCTGAATACACCATCCTGGCTATAGTAACGACCGGACAACATAAAGTTAACTTTTTCGCTTCCACCTGAAACACTAATGGCATGTTCCATCGAAGGCACATTGTCTTTATAAAGTTCGTTGAACCAGTCTGTATTGCTGTAATACGTATATTTTCCGGTTACCGGATCAATGCTGTATTTTGATAAGGATGGATCTTCGCTACGTGTCTTCAATGAATCCAGGTAAGGTAGTGAAAATGGTAGCTGAGTATTGATAGTTTGTGGATGCGAGATATAATCGTTCCAGGAAGCAAAAGCCTCATCAAAGTTTTTAGCCCAGGTATATCCATCCGATACCAAATCAGGCGTGTTTGTTCTTTGGTTGATTGAATAATTACCACTGTAGCTGACAGAAAATTTATCTTTCTTAGGTGTTTTAGTAGTGATGAGCACTACTCCGAACGAACCACGTGCACCATAGATAGCGGCCGAAGATGCATCTTTCAAAACGGAGATATTTTCAATATCGTTCGGGTTAAGATTGTTTGGATCTCCAGGCACCCCATCAATCAAAACAAGGGCACTTCCCCCTGAACCAATAGAGGTGATGCCCCTTACGTTATAGCTGGCACCACGTGTTGGCTTTCCATCAGTCATTTTTATATTCAGATTGGGGATTGCACCTTGCAGACCACGCGCTACATTCGGCAATGGTCTGTTTTCAAAATATTCGCTGCCGATCTGGTCCACGGCACCTGTCAGGTTAACCTTTTTCTGCGTTCCATAACCCACCACTACTACCTGGGAAAGATCATTTTGTTTTTCTTTCATTTGGGCTACCAGGGAAATGGTGCTGCCGTCTTTAACAGTATAGCCCATCAGTTCGGTATTTTCGTAGCCAACAAAGGAAAATGTAAACGCATATTCACCTGGAGGCAAAGAGTTGAATCGGAACATACCTTTGCTGTCGGAAACTGTGTTGTATTCTGAAACTGTTCCTTTCAGCCGGGCCTGCACGGTGATACTTTCCAGTGCTTCGCCTTTTTCAGTTCTTACCAAACCAGTTATGCTGGGAATTGTCTGAGCCATTAACTGCCAGTGCTGAATGGCAAGTATAAGTATAAAAACACTGCGCAGACATGAGGGCCTTATGATTCGAATAAAACAGTTAATCATTTTTCAGGTTTAAGGAAGTTATATTTATTAAAACACAGGCTGTTATTCAATTGTCAAACCTTTTAACGCATTGACGTTTGTATTTGCCGGCGAATTGGTCTGATTTTATAAATTATATGCAATTATTTTATGGCCATTCGGTAAATGGAATGTATTGCTACTTTTCTTATGTGTTTTAAAAAAGGCAAAGGTTCGGTTTTTAGTGAAACGAGTATATTATCTTAGTATTAAATTCAAGCATTGGGTTACGCGGTCGTTGGGAAAAAATATAAGAGGGTTGCCTGAATAGTCAAACTAATGTAAATGGTGATAATTTCGGGTCAGTTAAATTGGTATTTATGAAAAAAGCGATTGTTTATTTTTTTCTTCTGTTGTTTGCTGGTGCTGCCATAGCTCAGAAGCGTACTGCCTCGTTACAAAGACCGAATATTATTTTTATTTTAACCGATGATATGGGTTATGGTGATGTAAGCTGTTATAACGGCACATATCCTACACCCAATATTGACAAGCTTGCCAGCGAAGGCATCCGCTTTACGAATTATTACAGTGTTTCGCCGGTGTGTTCGCCATCGCGGGTCGGCTTTTTAACCGGAATGGCTCCGGCCACATGGAAGATTAATAATTTTTTAAGTGATAAAAAGCATAACAGGGATTGCGAACAGAACGATTATCTCGATCCTTCTGCTCCAGGCATCGCAAAAATATTTAAGGCCAATGGCTATGCAACCGGACATTTTGGTAAATGGCATATGGGAGGCGGTAGGGACGTAAAAAGTGCTCCATCAATCAGTGAATATGGTTTTGATGAATGGAACAGTACGTGGGAAAGTCCGGATCCTGATCCGCTGATTACTTCGTCCAACTGGATCTGGGCAGATACTGATAGTATTAAACGCTGGAACCGCACGGCTTACTTTGTCGACAAAACATTGAATTTTTTAGAAAAGAATAAAGGGAAGCCTTGTTATGTTAATCTCTGGCCCGACGATGTACATACGCCCTGGGTACCGGGTGGCGATTACATCAAAAATGAAGGTGCGCTGGAAAAGAATTTTATTCCGGTGTTAAAAGAATATGACAAACAGATCGGAAGGTTACTGGATGGATTGAAACGATTGGGACTTGATAAAAATACGATAGTTGTGTTCACAAGTGATAATGGTCCGGCTCCAAATTTCAGGCATGACCGATCCGCCGGTATGCGGGGAACTAAACTTTCTTTATATGAGGGCGGTATCAGAATGCCGTTTATCGTTTGGGGGCCATCAAAAGTACCTGCGGCTAAAATTGACACTGCTTCGGTAATCACTTCAACCGACCTGCTGCCATCATTTTGCAGATTCGCAGGTATTTCCAATACTGTAAACGGTGATGGCGAAGACAGGAGCACAGTGTTATCTGGTAAGCCATCTTTGAGAAAGAAAGAAATCTATTGGGAGTATGGACGTAACGAAATTGGTTTTGATTATCCTAAAAGGCCTGAAGACCGGAGTCCATCTCTGGCGATCAGGGAGGGGCAATGGAAACTGCTGATGAATCAGGATGGCAGCAAAACAGAATTATATAATATATCAAAAGATAAAAACGAAACAAACAACCTGGTAGCGCGCGAAACTGTTATCGTAAAAACATTGTCAGCAAAATTGCTTATTTGGTGGAGCAAAGTTAAAGGCTCTTAATAGCCAGGAGTTCCCTTCCTGTTTATGGTATTATTTGTTCTGCAAACTATTTGACTTTTATATTTAATGTGATGATGTTTGCATTCATATCGATGTTTTTGGAGTAATGACCGTACCTGATTTCTATCATTGAAAGATGAGTAATACCAAAAACACCAGACGGCGGAGCAAATCTTACACCCGCACCTAAAAATGAACTACTAAATTTTGAAAGATCGTAATTGCTGGTGTAAAATAAATTTTGATCTGTATGTACCTGGTACGGTGCAAAATATTTACTGGCGGTTTGAGTATAATACCGATAAAACGGGCTCACAGATATAAAGGGTGTGATCTTGACCGGTATTTCAAGATTAGCTGTGTTGGATCTGATGCCCCAATTATCAGTATAAAATCTATAAAATCCTTTCAGGATAATCTTGTCACCGGCAAAATAACTTGCTCGTATTCCCAGCGGAATCTTTGTTCTGTTATCCGGCAAAGTTTCCTGGTCAACGCTGCCATCTTTGAAATATACTCTGTAAAATGGTAAAGACAAAAACCCGTTTTGTTGAATGATGTCTCCTAGAATCATTATCTGAAATTGCTGATTAATGATCTGTGAATAGGAAAAGGATGAAGCAAATGTGTTCCGGGCACTTTCCGGTTCATCTCTATCATGACTTGCTCCGGTGCGTAATTCAACCGGCGCTATTTTGTTTACTTTATCAATGAATGCCTGGAACCGGGCGGTGAACTCACCACTTCGGTTTTTGGTTTTTGCTGACAACGTAATATTTCCACCGAACGACTGGTAATCATACTCTCCTGAATAAGACAAACCTGCACCGACGCTGGTTCCTTTGCTTTCATTTTCCCTTGTCCAGCTTAAAGACGGATAAAGTCTGGTATCCGCCCTTGATGCCGATGAATTTGCTTTAAGGTCTATTTTATCCGAAGATGCTGAAGTATAATGATCAATCCCCATTTCGGCATTGATGGTATGCTTTCTTCGTTTCTTATCATAGGTGATCAACTTTACTTCGATCACATTTGCAATATCTGTAAGTTTCTGAGATCCTATGCCTCCTGTAACGGCTGCATTGTTTCCCTCCTGGTGATAGTAACCGGAAACCAGATTTATTTCGTCAATTTTTAATTGCCGGCTTTTAAAACTGGAACTATCAATTACCTGTGAATATGAATGTAGCAGTGCAATCAATCCTGCAGCAGTTAAAAAAATTCTTCTCATTAGAGTTGTTTGGATTGGTCACTTAATTACATCCACAGCCGCCACCACTTTTACCTGAATTAGCTCCTGATGCTCCTTCCCGATATGACTGGAAATTAAGTTCAGATTTCTCTGCTTTCCGATTACCCAGGTTCATCTCAGAATCGTTCAGTTTATTTTTCTGATATTCTTTTACGGTGGTACAAGCCGGTAGAAGACAGATCTGTATGAGAAAGAACATCACTGTACCTTTCCGCTTCCGGTCTTTTAAAAAATATCTTATCATATCTCAGTTATTAAGTTGATGTTCCTGGAAGTAAAAATATTATTGTCGTCGTCAATTATAATACATTCGATATTATTCATCTGATTAATGAGGTTAAGACCTGTTCGGATGCCCATGACCGTTATAGGAGTTGCCATTGCATCAGCAAGCTCAGCATTCGATGTAATAATTGTAACACTTTTTATGCCTGTAACGGGATAACCGGTTTTTGGATTTATAGTATGTGAATATTTTTTACCATCAATCACGGCATATTTTTCATAATTGCCGGAAGTTGCTACAGCCATATCACTAATATTCAGATAAGAAAATGGCAAATAAGAATGATCGGGATTTGCGATACCAATTGTCCAGGGTTTATCATTCGCCTGGCAACCCCATGCCGCAAGGTCACCGGAGGCATTAATTATTCCATTTTTCACTCCTCCTCTGATCATTAACGACTTTGCCATATCTGCTGCATATCCTTTGCCTATTCCACCAAATCCGATCCGCATATCACGCTGTTTGAGAAAAACAGTTGATGCATCCTTGTTAAGTACAACATTCCGGTAATTAATCAGCCTGACCATTGCCCTGGCTGTTTTGATATCCGGAAGGTTTGTCATGTTTTTGTCGAAGTTCCAGAGCGATTTATCAAGCGAGCCATATGTTATATCGAAGGCCCCGTCTGTAACGGATGAGATCCGTAGGCTTCTTTCGATAAGGTTGTATACTTCCGCGGAAACTTTTACGGGTGATTGGCCTGCATACCTGTTTATCAGATTTGTCTCGCTATTATCATTAAAAGTGGTAAGCAGAGACTCAATACGCTGTATTTCCGAAATCGCAAGATTGATTTGTTGATTAGCAAAGTCTGAAGCATCTGCAACAATGGTAATCTCAAACGTATTGCCCATGAGCTTCGCCGACCGCCTGAACTCTCCTGACTTTGAAGGGACTTCAATAGCCATCACAGATTTTCTTTATTGATAATGCGAATTCCGCAGCAGTTTCGTAAGGCAGCCCTTCCCATGAACGAATTACGGTTCCATTTGCTGAAAGTAAAACCGTGTAAGGAAACTTACCTTCCGGGTTATATTTATCCGCCAGCTGCTCATTTTGTGCACGCAGTTCCCTGTTCAGCTGATTTTTTTTATTCCTCGGAAAATCGGCATTAACCATGACCAGCGTGGTATCGGCCATTTTTGAAAAAGCCTCATTTGAAAAGATCTCTTTTTTCATTCTAATACATGGGCCGCACCAGTCGGAGCCTGAAAAATTCACTAGAATAGGCTGATTTCTTTCCTGGGCAAGCTTTTGGGCCGTTTCAAAATCAGGTTGCCAGACTGTAAAGGACAATAACAGAACGGAAAGACCCAAAAGGATAGTGGATTTAAACTTCAATAACTTCATGAAAAAAATATATAATATATCGATGACTCTTGAAAATAGGAACCCTGCTAATAGTTAACGGAATTCTCTGTTTTATTGTATTCCGTGATGAAATTAATTTAACATTATAATTTCCAGGTAGCAAATTCTCTGCCGGGTATTAGGTTAGTACCGTTTCATAACCTGGATCAACATTCTGGCAATTACGTCATAGCCTTTGTCGGAGGGGTGTAAACCATCATAAGTCATATCAATTGCTTCAATAGGGTAAGGATATTCATCGGTTTCCGGATCAAATTCAATACCCACAAACGAAGGGTAGGGAAAAGCTTTATAATCACCGGTTTTCGGATCTTTGAGGCGTTTGAATTTAACGAGGTTTTTTTGAGTCATTCCACTATTGTTATAGAGATCCACTAGCTGGAAATGCCCGTATTTGGCTATAGCAGCTATAGCTGCTGCGAATTGCGCGAGAGACTGGCCGTCTTTTTCTTTATATGAACCCCATGCTAAATTCTTAAAATTGTTGAGATAAACAAAATCTGATCGCTGCATAGGGGTGATAAGAATGATCTTCGCCGAAGGATTAAGTTCGCGTAGTTTGTTAATGATAATTCTAAAGGAACCATAAACAGTACCGTTGCCGGAGTTATTCTCGTAATCATTGATACTGCCCAATGGCCTTTCATGCCACCAGTCGTTAGTGCCCAGAAATACGGAATATATATCGGCTTTTACGATGCCGAGGGACCCGATTTTCTCGGCAATTCCGCCAGAAGTCCATCCATTGTGACCCTGATTAATATAATTAATTGATGGAAGTTTTTCTTTAACCCGGGTCATATATCCCTTTGTAACCCTGTTCCCGGTTTCATCCAGATGATCATTGAGATAGGTGATTGAATCTCCGATTGCTACCCAGGATAATTGTACTGGCCTGGATAGAGACGAACATAAACAGAAGACGATTATCAGCAATAAACTGTTTTTCATAGCATAACATTGAACAATAAAGTTGCTTTATTTTATTCAATCATGCAAAGGAAAACAGTTATTCTCTTTTCCAGCTGACTGCTGTTCGATTGTAGTGCTTCATCTCTTGAATGTTATTATAAAAAGGTCTGACAAGTTTGAAAAAAGGACCGAACTCAATACTTTTTCTAAATCCCTGCATATGGTCATCCACGGAAGTCCAATATATCGTTATAATGTAATTTTCGGGTTCTTCATTGCCCCTGAGAATAGAATAACCCAGGCAGAATTTTGACGTTTGCAGAAATTTACCGGCCTCTTCGTAACTTTTTTCGAAATTAGCATGTTCGGATTCGGGTATTTTATACCTGATAATTTCAGTTGAAAAATTCTCTTTCATATTTGTTTTTTGCGTTTGAGAATAAGTGTCAGGGTTTAAGTTGCTGAACAAGATGATCAATATCAGAATTCTTTTCATAGTCTTTAATATTGTATAAGGGATGAAATTAGAACGCTTCTGCGTCAAAATCTATAACTTACTAAAAAGTAGGATGGGTCAAAGAAATCTTTAACACTACCTTGATATCATTGAAAAACAAAACATATACTTGTCCGGTGGATGTAACCCTTGGCTTCATTGGTGGCAAATGGAAGCTACTAATCCTATCGCATCTGAATCAGTTTGAAAAAAAGAGCTATGTAGAACTTAGGGGAAACTTGCCCGGCGTTTCCGAGAAAATGCTTAGCCAGCAGCTGAAAGAATTAGAACGTGACAATCTGTTGCAAAAAGATATTTTGTCTTTGAAGCCTTACCGGGTTGAATATTCTTTGACAGATACCGGGAAATCTCTTGGACCATTGTATCGGTTCGTAAGCGATTGGGGAGTCAGCTATCTGAAAGCCAATGGCATTGATTATTTAAAAGATTAGCATCTCTATAAATAAGATATCCATATTTAAAAGACAATTGTCGCTATAATAAGATATCGATAAAGCTGAATCATATTTCGAATAATACAGGAAATCAACCAGAATAAAAGAAACTCAGAACATCATGTCATTAAACAGCACATCAAGATTTAGCAATCGCGTTGAAAATTATGTCAAATACCGTCCGGGTTATCCGGTTGAGATCATTCAGTATTTAATTGACATTTATAATCTGACTACAGATAAAAAGGTAGCCGATATTGGGTCAGGCACTGGTATATCCGCTGAAATGTTTTTGATGTATGGCTCTGCAGTTGCTGCAGTTGAGCCAAACGCAGAAATGCGTGAAAAGTCGGTGCAACTGTTACAGAAATATTCTGCTTTTGAAGCTGTAAATGGTAAGGCGGAAAATACAGATCTCGGCGCAAATTCGGTGGATGCTGTTATCTGCGGCCAGTCATTTCACTGGTTTGATCATGAAAAAAGTAAAATAGAGTTTAAACGGATCCTTAAACCGGGGGGGATTGTGGTCATTATCTGGAACGAACGTAAAACGAGTTCTGCCTTCGAGATCGACTATGAGGACCTTATTATCAAACATGGTATTGATTATAAAAAGGTAACGCAACGCAACATAGACCCAAAAGATATTGCTGCATTCTTTCATCCTTCAGCAAACAGGATAAAAACTTTTTTTAACCTGCAATTATTCGATTTTGACGGATTGCTTGGAAGGCTTCTTTCTTCTTCTTATATGCCAACTGAACACGACGAGGGTTTTGATGCGATGAAGAAAGATCTGAGATCATTGTTTGACCGGTATCAGGAAGACGGACAAATCAAAATCGAATATGATACCCGTGTTTATTCAGGACAATTGTGAGCAATTCCCCTCCTGCGAAGGAGGGGAAAATGCCGAAGGCATGGGGTGGTTGTTTTTTGGTGACTGCATTCTGATAACTTTCGAAGATCAAAGAACAACCACCCGCTCGCTACGCTCGCCGCCCTACTTCGCAGGAGGGCAGCTGTTGTAAAATAAAATCTCGCTTACATTCATATCTAAATTTAACATTATGAGACTCAGACGTAGATCCATCTCTTTGTTTTGTTTTTATATCATAGCCTGTTATTGTCATAACGTCAATGCTCAGGCAAAGCCGGTTGGCATATTTGAAGCTCATGGAGACATCGGAGAAAATGTTAAACCTGGCGCAGCGTCTTACGTCCCTCAAATGGGTCAGTACATAATTTCCGGTGCGGGATATAATGTTTGGGCCGATCATGATGAATTTCATTTTGTATGGAAGAAGATAAAAGGAGATTTTATACTCCATACCCGTGCGGAACTTGTGGGGTCCAAAGGAGTAGATGAGCACAGGAAGGTTGGCTTGATGGTCAGAAAAAGTCTGGATGGCAAATCACCACATGTTAATGCCGTAGTTCACGGAGATGGACTCACATCTTTACAGTTCCGTAAAACATCAGGTGCACAAACCGAGGAGATTAAAGCTAAAATGACTCATGCCAATATTATTGAACTTGAAAGAAAGGGCAATAATTATATTATGCGGGTCGCTAAATATGGTGAGCCGTTCATCACCGAGCAAATTGCAGATATTGGTCTTGGAGATGATGTTTATGTTGGACTGTTCGTAGGTTCACACAATGCGGATGTGATCGAGACCGGCGTGTTCAGCAATGTGCGAATCACAGTTCCTGCCTGGGAAGGACTGGTTCCTTACAGGGACTATCTTGGGAGCCGGCTGGAGGTAATGGACATTGCAAGTGGACACAGTGAGATCGTTTATACTTCACCAAAATCACTTCAGGCTCCGAACTGGACTCCGGATAATAAAACACTTATTTATAACAGTGAGGGTCTGATCTACAAATTCCCATTACTGACCAGCAAGCCCGAAGTTATCAAAACCGGCGAAGTAAAAAATAACAACAATGATCATGTTCTTTCATTTGATGGCAAAATGCTCGGTCTGAGCAGCGGCGTGCGTGAGTTAGGTGGATCAATCATTTATACTGTTCCGGTTTTGGGCGGAAATCCAAAACAGATCACCCCGCGTGGTCCTTCCTATCTTCATGGGTGGTCGCCAGATGGCCAAAAGCTGATTTTTACCGGTCAAAGAGAAAACGAATTCGACATCTATGCGGTTCCGGCTGCAGGCGGACCGGAAGTTAACTTAACGAAGACAAAAGGATTGGATGATGGATCAGAGTATTCTCCTGATGGAAAATACATTTATTTTAATTCTAACCGTACAGGCGACATGCGCATCTGGAGAATGAAAGCTGATGGAAGTGAACAGGAAGTATTAACCAAAGGGGATTATCATGACTGGTTTCCGCATGTGTCTCCCGATGGCAAATGGATTGTTTTTATTTCCTTTCTTAAAGATCAAGTGAAACCAGACGATCATCCATTTTATAAGCATGTCTATCTTCGCATCATGCCCGTTGGAAAAACAGAAGAGCCAAAGGTGATTGGATATTTATATGGCGGGCAAGGATCGATTAACACACCATCCTGGTCTGCCGATAGCAAAAGAATAGCTTTTATCAGTAATAGTGCTGATATAAAATAATTTGTTCTTTTATAACTACAGTTCCCTAGTATCCTTAATATTACCTTTCAACCTGTATCCGCAAATTTTGAAACCAGCTTTCAACAAAGTTCTTTTTGATATATGATTGTTGATATTACACCTGGCAGCCGGAACCCGTTTCATAAGATAAGCTTCATTCTTTAATTCCTGGACTATCAGGCTACCCAGACCCTGTTTGCGGAAAGGTTCTTTAACCTGCATATAAATATCAGCATAAGGTATATTGTAATTCAGCATCAATCCGCCACTGGCGACCACCTGACTGTCTTTTTCCAGAACATAATCTGAATCATCTTCCCCCATCTCATCATCGTCCTGCCTTTTGCGGAAAATTACGCCGGGTATCCTGATGTTTGTTTCGAACGAGTCCTCAAACAGTATTGCCTCCGGGAGTATATTTTTAGAATACCCGAGCATCATTTCTGATAGAAGGAGATCATTGCTCTGCGCTTCTATCATAATTGCGTTGGTTAAACTACAGAAACGGGGAAAAATTAAATCTGAAAATTTTCTGAACGGCTTAATTACAAAAAACTCAAAAATCGTATCCCTGTCTTCTCTTTTATCTGTTCCCCAAACTGAACCAAAACCAATCTTTGCGGCATTTATCATAAAAAGATAAGTATCTGCCCAACCATAATCATGGCACTTGTTACAGATAAACTGGAAATTACTCTCATGGAGAAACAAGGTGCGGAAATCTTTTATTTCCGTAAGATCGGTTTTCGTTATTGAAAGATCCATTAACAGGATTTTATGTGTGTTCGCGAAGATATTTTAAAGTAATATATCTTCAACAAAGCCATTGTCTTGTAAATTAACAAAATTCCGAAAAACTTAACTGCCTACACGGTTTTGCTCTTCGCTTGAGCTGCCGGCTCTTCTTTTTGGAGTACCATTTATCTTTCCCTTACTAAAGCGGTAACTGAAATTGATGTTGACTACGCGGCTGTCACCTCTGTCCTGAAAAGCGGCATCCACATCTCCATACCTGCTCACACCTCTGAAACGCTGACTATAGAAAACATCGCGCACGTTTAAACGGATTGTACCATTGTTCTTCATTATCTGTTTACCAATTCCAAGTGAAACCGTTCCCAACGATTTTGATCTTATAACACCTTCAATCCCGCCGGTTCTAAAAAAACCATTTATCTCGGCAGACCAGGTTTTAGCAAAATTAAATTGTTGCGAGCCGTTCAAACTAAGAACAGTTGCATCCAGCGAAACAACGGTATCGCTGACGATGCCATTAAAATAGTTGTTGAATACATTGACGTAGACATTACTTCTCCACCATTTTGTGACGGGTATATTGGTATTTATTGAAATGCCAAACTGACGTTGACGGGCAATATTCGCTCTCCGGATAAAGGTTTCATTTTTTTCCTGGTTTTGTTCCAGCACATTCTGGATAATGTCAGTGGTTCGGGTATAGTTCAACGTTGTAGTCAGAAAACTTTGATAACTGTGACTCAACTCTATGTTATGACTGAATTGCGGCCTCAGATTTGGATTTCCCAATGAATAAGTATACCGGTCAATGAAATTGATAAAAGGATTCAGGTTCTGGTAGTCCGGACGGCGTATCCTTCTGCCATAATTAAGCACATAGGTATTTTTCTTATTTTGTTTATACTGCAGAAAAGCAGTAGGAAAAAGCTGGGTGTATTGCCGGTTGAATTGCTCGCCGGTTGTGACCTGGTTTCCTTTGGCACTGGTGTTCTCTAACCTTAAACCCACCTGAGCACCCCATTTTTTGTTTATTGGCTTATTGAGATTTACATAAGCAGCATTAATATTCTCACGATAGATAAAATAATTGCTTCGGTTAAAATCATGAACTGGATTTCCATTTATAATACTATCATAAACAGCATTATTCTCTGTTTCCACGATGCTCGATTTCAGACCCGCTTCAAATCTTGCACCTTTCTTCAGGTTTTTCGTATAATCGATCCTTCCGCTGTAGATTTCAATATCCTGCGGAAGGCCTCCCAGCAAAGTATCAGCTTCATTCACAGGATTCCCAAAAGCATCAAAATCAGCGTTAACCATAACCGGGTTGTTTCTTGATGAATATTGGCTGTAATCAAGGTCTGCGGTTAAGTCGGACCCAACTGTGTCCAGCGCCCGCCGGAAATTAACATTAGTGCTGAAGTTCTTCCACTGCTGTTTATTATCCAATTTTGCCTTTGTCTGTTTTGCCGGATTGCCATTTGAATCGGAGATATAGGTCAGATTATTGTTTCTGCCTTTCCGGTCATTTAAAAAGCCAGTGAATACAATTCCTAACGTGGTATTTTTTGACGCAAAATAATCCAGTCCCAATTTTGCATTGTAACTTTTTGAAACGGTTTTGTTGTTTGCTTCCTGTTCAAAATGTGATAGGATGTCTTTGGTATTTATATTTCGGAAATTCCGTTGTATAGATAGCGTGCTCAGGTTTTGCGAGTAATTATGACCAAGATTTGTGAAGAGGTTAAGTTTGTTTTTGCGAAAATTTAAATTTAATCCTTCATTATATTTTGGATAAATGCCCTGTCCATAGCTGGCATTTACAGAACCGTTATAGCCCAGTTCCCTGTTCTTTTTTATTTTGATATTGATAATACCTGAATTACCCGAAGCATCATATTTGGCTGGCGGGTTTGTCATAATTTCGATCTGGTCCATCTGATTAGCGTTCAAACTGCGGAGATAATTTGCCAGGTCGGGACCTCCTAAATAGGTCTGTCGGCCATCTATCAGAACAATAACGCCTTCCTTTCCTTTTAAGCTGATATTGCCATCCTTGTCTACCGAGATACCTGGCGATTTTTCCAAAACGTCCAGGGCATTACTGCCAGCGTTGGTAATGGAAGCTTCTACATTTACAACCAGACGATCGATCTTTTGTTCTATCAATGGCCTTTTGGCTGTCACTGTAACGGTGCTCATTGTTTTGGGAAGGGCGCTTAATAATACAGCAGGAAGTTGAATAAACCTGTTGGAAGATGATATTTCAAAGTTTTGAGAATAGCCTTTCATGTATCCTGTTGCTGTTACACTTACCAGGTATTTCCCATTTTCAATTTTATCAAATGTAAAAGATCCATCTTTTCCGGCAATTGCATATTTTACAGTTGCTGAATCTTTAGCTTTCAGAAGTGTGACCGTTGCTCCAGATAGTTCAGTTTTTTTTTCAATGAAATTTTGTATACTGCCTGTGACCTTACCGGAATCCTGTGCACGTAACCCGGAACAATAAATTGATAATGCTATTGCAAAAAAAATGGGAATTCTCATAATGGTTGTTATTAATTTTTCGGAAACTAATGATCAGCAAGATTAGACATCCTGTATTTTTAATTTGGGGAGAAGTGACGAACAGGCGGAAAAATGTGTTGAATATGGTGTGGATCTCCAGATCCGCCTGTAGAGTGGACCTCCAGGTCCGCTCACTTGTAGAGTGGATCTCAGATCCGCTCTGATATTTTCAGGAGAGTAATAATATATAACACCAAACAGCTTTGCAAATCAACGGATCAGGAGATCCATTGCACAGGCGACATTTCAACACATATTATTAAGTTTTCATCCCTTTTTCTAGTATTCTCATTTCTAATCAGCTACTATTGCTCATTAGAAAATCATGACAATGAAAGATTTGAATAAGAAGCCAGAAAATTATGCCAGGTTCGAATTTTGGGCAGTCACGACCATTTTCGTTTTTGCAGTGTTCTTTTTTATAACAGAAGCACTTAACAATACTTCAAATCCGGACGTTCGCAACAAAGTCTTTTTTGATAAGGCAATGGTTCCGTTCGGGTTTTTCGGAAATTATTTTATTCCGATGCTGATCCGGTTTGTTTTACTGTACGCTGCGTTTTTATTTCTGAATTTTTCGGTCGCTCCGAAATTGATAAGAAAAAAAGCCCTCACCTGGAATATCCTGCTGGTAATTCTGACATGGCTGGTGGCAGGCCTGGTGCTTGGTTTAACCGAAGCGGCACTGAAGAGTTATCTTTTTACAAGTTTCGGGTCAACGGCATATGGATTAACATACTTCTTCCAAAATAGCTTTCTGTTTGCCTTCTGGTTATTGCTGATATTTCTTTTTTACACAGTACTCAAATATGTGGTATTATACTTTTGGTTGCGGTCCGAAGCTTACCAGGCAAAGTATAAGTTTATAACACGCAACGGACTAAATGCCTTTGGTTTATGGATTATGTGTTTGTTTTTAATGGTAGTTGGGGAGGCGCCTTCCGGTATAATTGCAGTCTGGGCTTTGGTTATACCTTATGGGATATTGTTTTACTGGCTTTCTTTTCATTCACTGATTCCGAATTCGCTGGTAAAAAAGAACCCTTTCAGGTCTTACTTTGGAAGATCCCTGCTTGTGTTAGTTTTGTCATATTTTCCCATATCTTTTGTCTTCCTGGCTTTTATTGGGGATGACGAACCTGCATTCGCTTTTGGTGCGTTTAATCTTTGTTTTCAGGTGTTGATAACAGTCCCCTTATCATGGATGCTTTTCAAAAGACATATCAGGGGAAGGGAAGAGCTGTATGTACTTAAAAAAGAACTCGGACAATCTAATGCCAACTTCGATTTTCTGCGTTCGCAGATTAACCCGCACTTTCTTTTTAATGCGCTTAATACCCTGTACGGTACAGCACTGCAGGAAGGGGCAGAGCGAACAGGTGAGGGAATCACAAAGCTGGGTTCGATGATGCGCTTTATGCTACAGGAAAATATGCAGGATAAAATTTCACTTGCCAGGGAAATAGAATATTTAAACAATTATATTTCGCTTCAAAAATTACGCACGGATCCCAGTCCGGCAATTACCATACAGGTAGCTATTGAGGAAGTCGTAAATGGGATCCAGGTCGCGCCTATGTTGTTAATTCCGTTTGTTGAAAATGCTTTTAAGCATGGTATAAGCTTTCGTGAACCCTCCAATATTAAAATAGCACTTGAAGTAAAGAACAAGGCAATTTATTTTGATGTTCACAACAGCAAACATGAGAAGCAAAGCAACGACCCCGAACGCGATAACAGCGGAATAGGACTTACCAACGTAAAACAACGGTTGCAAATGATGTACCCACTGAAACACGAACTGGTAATACGCGAAACCGGTAAAGATTTCTTTGTGCATCTTACCATTCAAACTGCTTAATTTGCGTTATAATTGTTTACATGAAGGCAATTGCTATCGATGACGAGCCTATAGCTTTGGAGATTATTAAAGCACACGCAGCCAAGGTGCCTTTTCTTGAACTTAAGGCAGAGTTTACGGATGCGTTTAAGGCGCTGGAATATCTTCAGAAAGAAAATGTTGATCTGCTCTTCCTTGACATTAAAATGCCGGATATTTCCGGCATTGATTTTTTCAACAGCTTATCAAGGAAGCCCCTTGTTATATTTACAACTGCCTACTCTGAACATGCAGTAACAAGTTTTGAGCTGGATGCTGTTGACTACCTGCTAAAACCATTCTCATTGCCGCGTTTTATAAAAAGTTGCAACAAAGCGTTTGAATTATTTAATTTCAGGAACGGTGTAGCTGCAACAGATCATTTGTATGTGAAAACAGGATATGAGCAGCAAAAGATATTTTATGCAGATATACTTTATTTAGAGGCTACCGGCAATTATGTTACGTTTGTTTTAAACGACAAGAACATTCTGTCGCGCAGTACGATTGCCGAAGTTGCAACCCTTCTTCCGTCCGATAAATTTATAAGGGTTCATCGCTCGTATCTTGTGTCTGTTTCAAAAATTGAGAAGGTCGAAAAACACCAGGTAACTATAAATAAACTAAAGATACCAGTAAGCGAAGCCTATAGTCAGAATCTTAATTCTGTTTTCAGGAAATAGGATGAATTTGCAGTTCTGGTCAATAGAAAATTCATTCACACTTTTCATACTTACAGACTATGATCAGAATGAGCTTTTTAGTTGCACTTCGGTTTCTTTATAACAACAGAAAATTTTCTTTAATCAAGGTTTTGTGTTTGGCGATTGGTATCGTTCATGTTGGAATTCATGAGTATTATTGGTCTTGCATTTATAATTGCAGTTCCGGTTACCTATTGGTTCGTGCACCAATGGCTGAATAATTTTAGCTACCGGATTTCGATGAGTTGGTGGATATTTGGCGTATCTGGCCTTATTTCAGCTGTAATAGTAATGATCACAATCAGTTCCCAGGCTATCAGAGCTGCTGTTGTTAATCCTGCCGATGTTTTAAAATCGGAGTGAATAAGGGTGAATATTGTTCATGTCATTATATTTACAGAATTAAGTCAGTTTATTAACTGAATAAGAAGTTAAGAGGCAGTATAAATGGTTCATTCGATAATTTTTTCACAATGGCTCAGTTCGCCGACGGCAATTCCGTTAATTGATGTCCGTACACCAGCAGAATATGCCCACGGACATATCCCCGGGGCGTTGAATCTTCCTTTGTTTTCTAATGAAGAGCGGGTAGAAGTAGGCACAACATATAAACAAAAAGGTAAAGAAGCCGCTGTTTTACTGGGATTTGATCTGACTGGCCCGAAATGGTCGCAATTTATCCGTGAAGCACTTGTGATGGCTCCGGAAAAGAAGATTGCGGTTCATTGCTGGAGAGGCGGTATGCGAAGCGGTGCCATGTCCTGGGTTCTCAATTTTTATGGATTTGAAGTGAATGTGATGTCTGGCGGATATAAAAGTTACAGGAGATGGACACATCAACAGTTTGATAAATCGTATGTACTTTCTCTTATCGGTGGTATGACGGGCTCAGGTAAAACAAAAATATTACATCAACTCAGGGATCTTAAGGAACAGGCTGTTGACCTTGAAAATCTTGCCGGTCACCAGGGATCTGCTTACGGTTCATTGAACAAATTGATACAACCAACTCAGGAACAATTTGAAAACAATCTTGCTAATATATTATACCATCTCGACGCAGAAAAAAGAATCTGGGTTGAGGATGAATGTATTAATATTGGAAAATGCCAGGTGCCCAAGGCATTCTGGAACCAGATGCTGGCTGCGGAATTGATAGACATCCGGATGCCATCGGACCTGCGAGTAAAAGTATTGACAGATGAATACGGCTCTTTGGACAAGAATTTTTTGATAGAATCGACGGAACGCATTCGTAAACGCCTGGGGCCCGAACAATGCAAATTTGCTGTGACGGCAATACAGGAAAACCGGATGGAAGATTTTATTCGCCAGGTGTTAATTTACTACGATAAAACCTATCAAAAAGGATTAAGCCAGCGTTCTACCGAACTTATTACTCCTGTAGTGGTTGAAACAGCGGATCCCCGGGAGAACGCACATAAAGTACTGACAACAGAAAAAGCATTCATCAAGTTAAACACAGAAAAAATATAATTTGAATACTACTGATATTAAACTTACAGCATATTCACACGGAGCAGGATGCGGATGTAAAATAAGTCCTGCTATACTTGATAAGATATTGCATAGCTCAAATCATGTTCAACCTGATGCGAGACTACTGGTCGGAAACAAAGACCGCGATGACGCTGCCGTTCTGGATCTTGGCAATGGAACTGCTCTTATTTCCACAACCGATTTTTTTATGCCGATTGTTGATGATCCATTTGATTTTGGGAGGATTGCATCTGCAAATGCTATCAGTGATGTATATGCGATGGGTGGTAAACCGGTATTGGCAATTGCTATACTCGGATGGCCCATTGATAAGCTCGCACCAGAAATTGCGCAGAGAGTACTGGAAGGTGCAAGGGCCGTTTGTGCAGAAGCAGGTATAAGCCTGGCAGGCGGACACAGCATTGATTGCCCGGAACCTGTGTTTGGTCTTGCTGTAAACGGAATAGTAAATATTGATCAGCTTAAGCAAAACTCTACGGCCGAAGCCGGATGCCGGCTTTATCTCACCAAGGCATTAGGTGTCGGAATCTTATCTACAGCACAAAAAAAAGGCCTTCTCGCGGCAGAAGATGAAGCAATAGCTCTCAAAAGCATGACGACACTTAATAAAATAGGGCAGTCAATTGGAAAATTAAGTTATGTGAAAGCGATGACAGACGTAACCGGTTTTGGATTGCTTGGTCATCTCAGTGAAATGTGTGAAGGAAGTGGATTAACTGCTGTTATTGATTTCAGCAGGATCCCGGTAATTGATTCGCTGCAGGGATACCTGGCTCAAAAATGCATTCCTGGTGGTGCTGTGCGAAACTGGAAAAGTTATGGACATAAAGTGAGTGAACTGTCTGAAACGGTTAGGAACATTCTTTCTGACCCTCAAACCAGCGGAGGATTACTGGTCGCAGTCCCGGAAGAGGAAGCACCTGCATTCGAAAAATTTTTACTCGCCCAGGGATTACCTCCACAATATTGTTTGTCCTTTGGATACTTGGAGTCTTCAAACGCAGTGCAATTGATAACAGTAAAAGAATAAATATATATATTATTTATACCTTTCAATAAACCTGAAGTATGGATTCAAATGAATTAAAAAGTCTGCAGGCACCGCTGAAAGAACAATATAAGCTCGAACCCGGATCTGCGATGATCACCCTGAAGGCCCAGGGCAATATAGGCTCCGGTATATCCTGTAATGTGCAGACCGGTAAGGCATTGGTTGAGGCTGGTCTTCATCCGGCTACCGGTGGAACCGGCATGTTGGCTTGTTCAGGAGACATGTTACTCGAGGCTTTGGTTGCCTGCGCAGGAGTTACTCTGAAAGCCGTTGCCACGGCAATAGGAGTAGAAATCCCCAATGGCATTGTATCTGCTGAGGGCGATCTCGACTTTCGGGGCACTCTGGGGGTTTCAAAAGAAGCGCAGGTCGGCTTTCAGGCTATCCGGCTGAAGTTTAGTCTGGAAACCAATGCGACTCCGGAGCAGATGGCAAGCTTAAAAAAACTTACTGAAAGGTATTGTGTGGTTTATCAAACCCTGGTAAATGGCGTCGAACTTGAAACTTCCTACCATGCCTTATCCTAATGAATACCTGTAGCGCGGACGTCTTCGTCCGCCAACAATACTGATAATAGTCATCCTGATTGCTAAGGATGCTCATAAAAAAGAATATCTGCCTTGTTTAGTTTTGGTTTATAAACTATCAGGGATGAAAAAGATAATACTTGCACTTAATGCGAATGATGTAAACAGGGAAGTCGTGGATTTTGCGTGCCATATTTCGGTACTGACAAACTCAGGCCTTACCGGTGTTTTTATTGAAAACACCGTTTCTCCTCCTGTGCTTGTAATGAAGGTTCTTCCAGGTAACCTGTATAACGAATTCGCTGTAGGGGATGATTTACTTTCATATAAAGCTGTTGCTCAAAATCGCGAAACCAGTACCAATCTGTTTGTAGAAGCATGTGCCAGCCGGGGAATTTCTGCGAATGTTTCATTTTGTGATGATATTGATAACCTGATCTATGATTCGCGTTTTGCTGACTTATTGATTATCGATCCGGAAATGAGTTTTGAAAAACAGAAGGAATTGGCGCCAACTACCTTTGTAAAAAATGTTCTATCAAGATCAGAATGCCCGGTCATTATTGCTCCCTATCATTTCGAAACTATTGACGAAATATTATTTGCTTATGATGGTTCAGCTTCATCGGTTTTTGCAATCAAACAGTTTACATACCTGTTTAGTGAATTGTCAGAAACAAAAGCCGTATTACTTCATGTGAATACTGAAGATTCCGATAATCAGCTTCAAAGAAGTAAAATAAGTGACCTTATAAAAATGCATTATAATAGTAATGGATTCAGGAAACTTTATGGCAAACCCGACGAAGAAATTGTTTAAATACCTCATTGGTAAGAAAAATATTTTCGTGGTGATGGGTTCATACGGTAAACACCGGTTTCCACATCTTTTTGAGCGGAGCACAGCAGACTTGTTGCTTAAAGCGGTAAATCTTCCAATATTTATTACTCACCATTAATGATCTGATATGAAGAAAATTATTGTTGCCATTGACGGACTGAAGTATTCACTCGGCACATATAAAACGGCAGTTTATCTCGCTAAACAATCTGGTGCTCATCTTGTAGGTGCGTTCCTGGAGGATGTTACCTATCACAGTTATAAAATACATGAACTTGTCGGCGAGGACGGCGTATCTGAGGATAAGCGAAATGAACTGGAAGAAAGAGATACCTTCCTGCGTAAATCTGCGGTAGAAGTATTTGAGGATCTTTGTGCTCAGGCTAATGTTGGATGTAGGATTCATCACGACCGTAACGTTGCCATTAATGAATTACTGCATGAAAGCATTTTTGCCGACATGATTCTGATTAACAGTAAAGAAACGCTGACCCATTACAGTGAGAACATACCCACCAGGTTTATCAGGTCACTGCTAAGTGAAGCCCAGTGCCCTGTAATGGTAATCCCGGATGATTATGAACCCATTGACACGCTTGCATTTCTTTATGACGGCGAACCGTCATCGGTCCATGCAATCAAGACCTTTAGCTACCTTTTTCCGGGTTTAGGAGATAAAAAAGCTGAAGTGGTCTCTGTAAATACCGGATCACCAAAAAAGCCCTTCACGCCAAATGGATTGCTGATGAAGGAGTTTATGAAAAGACATTACCCCAAAGCCAGTTATGTAACGATGCAAGGAATACCGGAAACCGAAATTGTCAGGCATTTTCAGTATGCGCGAAATACAGTAATTGTACTTGGTGCATACAGGCGCAGTAATATGTCAAGATGGTTTAAACCAAGTCTTGCAGACTGTCTGATGCAGGAATTAAAATTGCCACTATTTATTGCACATACCTGAATCACTCTTACAATCACTGATCATGAAAGGAATAATTATATATAAAAGTAAATACGGCGCCACCCGTGAATATGCTGAAATGCTGAGCCAAAAACTGGACCTGGGATTAATCGATGCAGATCAGGCTACTACTGAAACGATCGCGAAATACGATTACCTGCTAATCGGTGGGTCAATATATATCGGAAAATTTCTTTTGAAAGAATTTCTGAAAAAGCATTCACGGATTCTTCAAACAAAAAAAGTGTTTGTCTTTTTTGTCTCTGCTGCTTCTCATGATGAGGAAGTTCATAATAATACTATTGCCCTGGAAAACATACCACCATTAATGTTCAGGAATACGGGAAGATATTTTTTCCGGGGAAAACTGAAACGAAATGAACTGTCCTGGAAGGATTCAGTTTTACTCCGCATGGGAGCGATGTTTCAAAAAGATCTGAGGGAAAGAGAAAAGATGATGACTGATTTTAACGCAATAAATGAAAGCAATATTACAGCACTTGTTGAAAGTGTGAAACAACTCACAAAAAATGAAGAGAAGTCTGCTCATGCAGTATTAGATATTTATTAGCAATAAGCGGCGATATCATAAACGTTTAAATTTATTTCACAATGCTCTTATTCATACATGGAAGGCGTTTAGTTGCCGAGGCCGAAAAGGACTTTTCAATTATGTTCCCCTTTCTAAAGCTTCAGTTTCTTCAATATCCGATAAACGGAAATGGCCCTGTGCAGAAGGCAAGAGCAACGCAACGATTGAATGAAATCTGGCATTTAAAATCAGACAATAGTTCTGTTGATATTAACGATCTCATGACGGTTGGTGATCTGAAAAGCACAGTGAACGTCCGGTTTGGCTTGCTTTCACGACTGTTTAGAAAGTCAGGCTCGGCCTGGCTTGAGGTAACCCTGACCCAGGGATGGACCCTTAAACAACAGAATGATCATGGGCGGGAACTAAGTGAAGATAAATTATTGCCAGGTAATGTAAAGGAGGACTATGACCTGCACAGGGACCCCGATTGAGAGTTAATAAAGCAGCTCATCCAGTTTCTGTAATTGAAGTATGTTTATTTTTCCGTCTTTAATCTCAATAAGTTTTTCCGACTTAAAATCGCTCAAAGTCCTGATAAGAGACTCAGTAGCGGTCCCGACATACTGTGCTATATCTTCCCTGGAAATATTAAGTGCCGGTTGGGTAGCTGTCTCACCTCCGAATTTTCGATGAATCTCCAGTAATCCTTTGGCAACCCTTTTTCGCAGGGAATCATAAGCAAGATTAAGCAAACGTTCTTCCTTCTGTTTTACATCTTTCGAAATCAGGCTTATGAAACGGGCAGCTATAGTCAGATCATTATATATCGCTTTGAGAAAATCTTCTTTATTGATTTTCACAATTTCGGCATCTTCGAGAACCTCTGCTGTATCATCATAATTGGCATTCTCCAATAATGCCAGGTGACCGAGGTAATCCCCTGTATTATACAGGTTAGTTATATACTCTTTTCCGTTTTCATGTATTTTAAACGTTTTGATTTTCCCCGAATTGACATAATACAGGTATTTGGGTCTCCGGCCTTCGCTGTATAGAATATTCTTTTTCGATAATGGTTCACTGTCATAGTTCACCGGATCAATAGCGATCAACCCCGAAGTACTTAAGTCCTTTATAAACTCAATCGCTCCTTTATCGTCCTTTGGATATTGTGTCTGCACAATATCTGATCTCTTTAAACGGATTTCGATAGCTTTTAGTAATTCAAGGTCATCAAAAGGTTTTGTTACATAATCATCAGCTCCCATTTCCATGCCCTTTCTAAAATCCATTCTTTCGGTTTTGGCAGTCAGAAAGATAAATGGAATATATTGAGTTGATACATTCTTTTTCAATAGATGCAGTACACCATAGCCATCAAGTTCGGGCATCATAATATCGCATACAATAAGGTCCGGTAACTCTTTGAGGGCAATTTCAACTCCCTTTTTTCCATTTTCGGCAGTTGATACGACATAATTGCCGAGCGTTAGTATTTCAGCAATATTTTCCCTGATATCAGTATTGTCATCTATTACCAGGATTTTTCTCATTTTATTCTGCTTTTTCGCCGCTAAGATCCGGAATTTCAACGATAAAAGTCGTTCCATTATCAAGAACACTTTTGAGACTGATGGTTCCCCGCAACAATTCGAGGTACTTTTTAACAATATGCAAACCCAAGCCGGTGCCCTGAATGTTTGATGCATTTTTGCCACGAAAAAAGCTGTCGAATAGCTGATCCTGATCGGCTTCTGAAATGCCAATGCCCTCGTCCTTCACCAGGATGCGCAGCTTACTATCCTGCTGATACGCTTCGAGCTGAACCGTACTGCCTTCATTAGAGAATTTGATTGCATTTCCGAGCAGATTGATGACTATATTCCTCAGTAATTTTTTGTCAGTAAAAAAAAGATCAAGCACTTCGCAGGTAAGCTGTATCCTTTGTCCGGGCTTTTCCATGTCCGAAAATTCTTCCATCAGATCGTTGAGAAAATCAGATACATTGAACAATTCGGGCTGCGCTTCGATTTTCCCTTCTTCCAGTTTTCCAAGCGAAAGGAAATCTTCCAGTATATCGTTCAGGTGTTTTACCGAATCCTTGATCCTTTTAATGTGCTTCTCTCTTTTGTCCTGGTCATCTGTCTGGACATATCTTCCTATCAGAGCGGCCGATGATAATACTGTGCTGAGAGGCGTGCGGAACTCATGTGATGCCAGGGAAACAAAGCTGCTTTTGATCTCGCTCAGTTGTTTTTCTTTTTCAAGTGCCTCACTCAGCTCTTGTTGCGACTGTTCCAGTTTTTGTAATGCTTCCTTTAGAATAAGAGTTCTTTCTTCCACTTTAGCTTCCAGTTCAGCATTCATTTGCTGCATGTCAAAAGCCATTTTTTCAAGTTCCTTTTTCTGAGCCAGGACACTATTTTCTATGGTCTTTCTTTTTGTGATATCCACTATAAAGGCAATCACAAATAACTCGTCATTGCGGGTATAGAATCCAAGGCTAACTTCGAGAGGAAGTTCTGTGTTGTCTTTTCGTTTGCCGTACAAATCCCTTCCGTGTCCCATTACACGGTTCTGTGGATGATCATAAAAAGTTTTCCGGAGATGCATGTGACCCGATCTTACTGAAGATGGCACCAGGGTTTCAATTGGTTTGCCGATCAGTTCTTCAGCGTTATAACCGAACATCCGCTGACTGGCCGGATTGATCAATATAATATTGCCCGTACCATCCGTAAGTATGATCCCTTCCGTGGCATTTTCGAATAAGGCTGTAAGGTGAGTGGGATCAGCATGCATTGCACAGTTTTATTAAGTGACTTTCGTTTAATGGCTATAAGCCGATAAGTGCGAAGGTATTATTTATTTTGTTTAAAAGGCCTCCGGATGCCCAGGCGCCCGAAACCATATCTGTCATCAGAAGTGGCATTAGCTGACAATTATCATAACAGGATATGCCTGCAGTCATTCTTCCTGGTTCTCCTTATTGTTAACTTTAAGTATCTGAATTTTACAAGATGAAAAAAGTACTTGTTGCTTTTGGGTGATAGTCATTTTCTTTTTCGGTTCATTTTATTATTAAGCAATCAGGTCACTTTAGCAGAGTAGTCAGACAACTCACCTGTTTCCGCATTGGCCCCTCGTGCCTGATGACCTGACAAAAATAAATGGAATTGTGTTCTGCATCAGACTTACAGAATAATCCGGCCGTTTTGAAAGTCCCGAACCAGAATCAACTTTTGCATCGTGACTGCACACCGGAAAATCTTTCTCGTCCACCTTAGTAGTTAAGACTCATTAACCGTTTTTCCATGCGGACAGCCCGGGGGAAAAGAATTTCATTTTCCAAAAAGATGTGCTGCGTAAGGCTAACATCAAGTTCGGCCAGTTTAGCAAAGCAGACTTTATGGCTCAGGCAGGCCTTTTCAGGGGCGGTATAGTTATCTGTGTATTTGCGGAACTCGCCGAGCAAAAGGTTAATACTATGCTGTTGGGATTTGTACAGATTCTCTATTGGTTTTTTTAATGTTCTTACAAGCAAAGCCGCGTAGGCCCCCTTGTTTGTTTCGGCCCGGTAAACCTGCCGGATATACGGAAATATTATTTCTTCTTCTTCACTTATGTGCGCAAACAATTGCATCTTAATATTTATTACGGCATTATACAGGTCATTGAGGTATTGGAATTTTTGCTCGTGTCCGGTCTTAAATTGCAGAACATATGCCTGGGCAAGGGGAAGCGATTCCTTTAAGTACCGATGATGAATGTTAATAATATAGTCAATAAGAAAATCAAGCCCCCATTCTTCATAAAATAGTAAACGCACAACTTCAGTGTTAAGGGTGATGGAATTTAGTTCGGTTAGTATGATTGTTTCATCCAGTTGCCTGGATTTACAAACAGCTTCGAATGGAAGGTTGCCGCCACAGCAAAAGGTTATGCCATATTTATAAAAAACATCTGCAGTACGGTAATCGTTTCTAACAATCCGTGAAATGGTTTCTTCCGCGCTGATGGGAGTGATTATCTTATTATTCATTCGACATTATTACCTTTAACGCTTTTTCTCTCTCCGCATGCTGGAAAGTGTCGTAAGCTTTGATTATTTCTGATAGTTTAAAGTGATGAGTGATCAATTGACAAGGTTTTAATCTATCAGATAAAACTGTTTTCAGAAGCATAGGCGTGCTGACAGTATCAACCAGCCTGGTTGTGATCGTGATGTTTTGTGACCATAGCGTTTCTAAATGTAATTCTACACTTTTGCCATGTACCCCGATGTTCGCAATACGGCCACCAGGAGCAACAATACGCTGACATAATTCAAATGTTGCCTGAACACCGACGGCTTCCATAGCTGTATCCACACCTTTTTTACCAGTCAACTCCATGATTTTTTCTATGGTATTTCCGGCAGTACTGTTAATGGTTGCAGTCGCGCCGAATTTTTTTGCAATGGCGAGACGGTTATCATCGAGGTCCACCATAATAATTTGCGAAGGAGTATAAAATTGAGCGGTTAACAATGCTGCAAGTCCTATCGGCCCTGCGCCGACAATGGCAACGGTATCTCCGGGTTTCACCTGCCCGTTAAGCACGCCACATTCAAAACCTGTAGGAAGGATATCACTGAGCATCACCAACGCTTCTTCATCCGTTCCCGCTGGGATTTGATATAAACTGTTATCCGCATACGGTATCCGAACATATTCTGCCTGTGTACCATCTATTGTGTTACCGAGAATCCATCCGCCGGTTTCACAGTGAGAATACATACCACGTTTGCAGTATTCACATTTGCCACAGGAAGTGATACAGGAAATTAATACATGGTCACCTTTCTTAAAAAACCCAACTGACGATCCAACTTCTTCTACTATACCGACGCCTTCATGACCGAGGATCCTGCCATCCGTGACAGTTGGAACATCCCCCTTCATGATGTGCAGGTCGGTGCCGCAAATAGTGGTTTTTGATATCTTAACTATCGCGTCTGCAGGATGAGTGACTATTGGTTTCGGTTTTTCTTCCCATGCCTTATTGCCAGGTCCATGATAAACTAATGCTTTCATAAATTTAATTTTATACCGCTTTAAAGACAGCCGTTTTTCTTCGATTTGAAAATTGGTGTTGAATAGAACTGGGGCGACTGGTGTTTGTGTTCTTTATCGGAAACTTTTGTAACAACTAATTTCATGCTGGTGCCGACCGGCATATTTTCAGTACGCGACTGGTTTTTATGGTTCCTGACTTTGTTTTGGACTGAATGGTTCTCCATAAATTCAATATTGATCAGGTAAATCTAGACAGGAACAAGAGTTTAAAATATGAGATTCGTCAAACTGCAAACTGAGTTTCGTCATTCGGACATAATAAAGCCCGGTTCCGATGATCGGATAGTGAGATTTAGCAGAAAAAGAATAAATTCCCTGTGGGAATTAAGATTTTATTTTGCGTTGCAAATTGATATTTTTATTTACAGTCTTCAAAAAGACCAATATTAAGTAATGGAAACGATCGGTTATGTGTTATCGGGTGGAGGTGCGCGTGGATTCGCTCATTTAGGCGTAATGAAGGTACTGGAAGAGGTCGGCATCAAACCGTATGCAATGTCAGGCTCCAGTTCCGGAGCCATTGCAGCAGCACTGTACGCTTCAGGTAAGAAAACGGACGAAATTCTTGAATTGATGAAGAAGCATAACTATTTTGGCTGGGGCAATCTACGCTGGCGCACCAACGGTTTTTTTTCAATGGATCTGCTTAGAAGGATATTGACCGAGAATCTGGGGAACAATGATTTTGCTTCAACCAATATCAAATTATACATTACTGTCACTGATCTGATAAAAGCAGAATCGGTGATTTATTCAAGCGGAGAAATTGCAGATATTGTAATTGCCTCTGCTTCAGTGCCGGCATTGTTTGAACCGGTTAAGCTGGGTAATAAATTATTGGTTGACGGCGGAGTGCTAAATAATTTTCCAATCGAACCTCTTATGAGTACCTGTGACATTATCATTGGTTCCTATGTCAACCACGTCTCGGCGGGGTTCACTAAACATTCTTTTTTTGAATCTGTTGACATACTGGACCGCTGTTTTCATCTTGCTATTGCCAGATCTGTTTATTCTAAAGTGTCTAATTGCGACCTGTTTATTGATATTCCGTTAAATGGCTATGGTTTGTATGATATGAAAAGGGCGGATGAGATTTTTGAAATTGGTTATAAAACGGCATCTCTGCACCGGGAAAAACTAAAAGATTTTTCCTTTCGTCAAAAGGCTTAATTACTTAGACGCGGATCAATATCCGTGCCGCTTACCAGGCGCCAGTCTATTAGTTTGACCCACCCCGGTGGCTATGCTATTATTTATAGGGCGTGATTATTTCAATCGTGCTGTCGGATCGATGATGAAGTTCGGTTACCTTGATATTTCTGAGATGAGTTTTTCCTGACAGTTCAGTATCGTGATAGAACAGATACCACTTGTTGTTTTGTTCGATAATCGAATGATGATTTGTCCATCCCTGAACCGGGTTTAAGATGATTCCCTGGTAAACAAATTTTCCATAAGGACTATCTCCGATTGCATATGCAATGAAATGCGTATCACCGGTTGAATAAGAAAAATAGTACCTGCCATTATATTTATGCATCCAGGAAGCTTCAAAGAAACGTCTGTTATGATCACCAGCCAGCAAAGGCTTTCCGTCTTTATCTACAATCTGAAGATCCCTTACTGGTCCGTCAAAACTTTTCATGTCCTGGCTTAGTTTTGCCATCTTCGGGCTCAACGCGATTTCATATTTACCTGGCTCCTGGCCATATGTGGAGTCAAATTTTCCTGTTTGCCATTTTTGTAATTGCCCGCCCCAGATGCCTCCAAAATACATGTAGAAGCTACTGTCAGAATCCATGAACACTGCCGGGTCAATGCTTAAACTTCCGGCTATCGGCGTTGCTTCAGGTTTGAAAGGGCCGGTTGGAGAAGAGCTTGTGGCAACCCCGATCCGGAATATGCCGGCAGGATCTTTCGCAGGAAAATATAAATAATACAATCCATTACTATAGGCAGCGTCAGGTGCCCATAATTGCCGTTTTGCCCATGGGATGTCCTTTACCGTCAAGGCTATTCCATGGTCAGTAACTTTTCCATCTGGTGTTGCCATAGAAAGAACATGATAATCTTTCATGTCGAAATGGTCTCCCAAATCATTCTGGGGAATGCCCGATTCTATATCATGAGATGGATAGACATAGATCCGGCCATTGAACAGGTGAGCAGATGGGTCAGCGGTGTATATATGAGTCAACAGGGGTTTTGACAGATATCCCGCCTTTCCGGTAGCAGCATTATTTTTATTTTGCTTACTTGAATCACATGAGTTTATTAAAAAAAGGAAGACAAATAAAGAAGTAATCCAAACGGCAATTCGGAATCGGTTATTAGATTTCATATCGTACAAATCTCACAAATTAAATTTCAATTGTAACCGATTACATTAAATTTATTTTTAGCGGTTACAACCGGACATTAAATGTTCATAAACGAACACTTTCGTAGTTCTGATCCTTCTAAGTGACTGCAAATAAAGGCCTTACCAGTGTGGCATGTTTTTGGGGACTGATTTGGGTCTGGAGCATGGTTCATTGTTCCATAATCTTCCAAAAGCTAACCAACTAACTTATATCATTTCTATGCTACAAAACTTTTTTAAGATAGCAATCAGAAACCTGGTAAAGAATAAAAGTCTTTCATTCATCAATATCGTCAGCCTTGCTTTAGGGCTCACAGCTTTTTTTTTGATAGGGCTTTTTGTGTGGGATGAAAAGCAGTATGATAAATTTCTACCAGAAGGCGAGAGGGTTTATCGTGTCTATAATAAGCATACCGATAAAGAGGGTACCGAAAATATGGCTGTAACTGCTCCCATTTATGCATCAGTACTTGGTCTTGATTTTCCGGAAGTTGAACAAACCGCCAGAGTGATGATGAGAGCCCGGTACAAAATCCTGTTTGAAGCGGGCGGAAATAAATTATATGAAGAAAGTGGCCTTTTTGCGGATTCTACTTTTCTAGAAATCTTTCCTCTTCCACTTAAGTATGGCTCATTGGTAAATGCATTAAATGATCCGCTTTCTATTGTCATTTCTGAAGACATGTCGAAAAGATTTTTTGGTAACAATAATCCGGTTGGTAAACCGATGAAGATGAATAATTCGATGCTACAGGTTAAAGCCGTTTTTAAATCAAACCCGAAATTTCATTTACAATTTCATTATCTAGTTCCGCTTGCTACGGTGAAGTTGCCACCGGATCGCTTGAAAAGCTGGGGCTGGCAACAATTTTTAACATATGTGAAATTGAAAAAAGGATCAGATGTAAGCGCTTTGGATTTAAAATTTAAAAATGATGTGAAGAAAAAAGCGCCAGCTTTGGATGATGGAGAGAAATATAAATACATACCCTTCTTTCAGTACTTAAAAGACATTCATTTATATTCAGCCGACTTTAAGTTTGACATAGCGCTAAGAGGCAATATTGCCTATGTTAATGCATTAAGCATTATTGCGGTATTCATCATTTTTATTGGTTGCTTCAATTTTATTAATCTTGCTACTGCCAGGTCTATGCAAAGGGCAAAGGAAGTCGGTGTCCGCAAAGCCATAGGCGCAGATCGTAAAAGTCTTATTTTCCAGTTCATCGGTGAAACGATTTTCCTGACTTTTATAAGTGCCCTTTGTTCGGTTGCTCTTGCCGTTTTGTGCCTGCCTTGGTTAAATGAGTTCACAAATAAACAGATCTCCATGTCCATGTTCGTGGAGCCTCTTGTTATTTTCTTAATAATAGGTTTGACTTTTATTGTGGGAGTACTTGCTGGAATTTATCCGGCACTTGTGCTTTCGGGCTTTAAACCTATTAAGGTTTTAAAAGGAACAGCATCCGGAGCTGAAGATGCAGGAAAAATTCCCTGGGTTCGACATGGGTTGGTGGTGGTTCAGTTTTCCCTGGCTGTTTTACTTCTTATCAGTTCGATTGTTGTCTTCAAACAGGTAAATTATATGCATAACAAAGACCTGGGATTTCGCAAAGATCAGATAATGTTCTTCCCTATGAGAGGTGATTTTATGACAAAAAATCATGAGTCATTTAAGGAACAGTTAATGCAATCAGCCGGTATATCCGGTGTGTCTATCGGTTATGGGTTTCCGGGAGATGCGGTTGCAGGTGATGAGATTATTGTACCGGGTAAAACACAGCAAAAAAAATATTCTGCTACCCAATTAACGGTAGATCATGATTATATAAAAACGCTGGGGCTTCAGCTGGTTACAGGAAGGGATTTTTCAAAAGAAATGAAAACAGATGCTGACCATGCCTTTATCATCAATGAAAAAGCAGTGTTGGACCTGGGGTTTGAAACGCCCGAAAAAGCAATTGGTCAGGATCTGGCCTGGCATCCATGGGGAGCCGCAAATCCTGATTCTTTGAAAACCGGTAAGATAATTGGTGTTGTAAAGAACTTTCATTACAAAAGTCTTTACGATAAAATAGAAACAGCGGTCATTCATATATTTCCGGATGCGGCCTGGAAAGTTGCCGTAAAAATGAAATCAGCAGACGTTAAAAATTCAATTGATCACGTCAGGAAAGTCTGGAACAGATTTAATGCTCAGGCACCAATTGAGTACAGTTTCCTTGACGACAGTTTTGAGGAGATGTATGTATCAGAAGATAAACTGCGATCCCTGCTTGGCATATTTACTGCCATTGCCGTGTTTGTCGGATGCCTTGGTTTATCTGGGCTTGCCGCGTATAGTGCCGAAAGAAGAAGAAAAGAGGTGGGTATACGTAAAGTACTTGGAGCAAGTGTAAAGGGAATGGTATTGCTTTTATCAAAAGATTTTATAAAGCTGGTTGTGTTATCCTTATTGATTGCTTCGCCGGTTTCATGGTATTTTATGAATCAATGGTTGCAGGATTTTGCTTATCGCATAGATATCAGTTGGTGGATATTTGTTGTTGCCGGTATTACTGCCATAGGCATTGCTTTTGTTACTGTAGGCTTTCAGGCTCTCAGATCAGCCACTGCTAATCCGATTAAAAGTCTCAGAACAGAATAGTTTGAAAAGCAGTGAGCGTTAATAAGCAGGACAAATAATCAGTTCAGCTTTCCCTTGGGAAAAATGTTGCTAACGAAACAAGTAATATATAAGGAACGACCATAATGAACAAAGAAATCATCAGATCTCTTTTTTTGTTTGGGTTGCTGTTCCATGACTCTTCATATTTCCCAAAGATCTTTTGATCGCGTTCATTGATTATGAATACGCGGTGTGAGATCATCGCAGTGAGCAGGTAAATGGTAATTGCGAACATCATTGCCCCTGATCTGGATGAAAACCAGGAATGATCGATCATGCGTAAATAAACAGTCTGCATTAATAATATCCATCCGCCAACGGATAAGGAGAAAAGATACATTGCCTGAAAGCGGGCTAAGAATTCTCCCGAATGAGCGCTTCTCTGATAGCAATGATTGTAAATATTAAAATATAAATATTCTATGGGTTTCAAGGGGTTATAGGGTTTAGGGTAAATACGGACTTGATAACTATCTATAAACGTATTTTCGGGTCAAAATCATACAAAATATCAGGAAAATACGTTTATAGTCAGGGTTTCTACGCATATTCCCATACCGGGAATATTTCACACATGTGTTCCGTAACTTAGCCGATTGAAAAAGATGGCATGAATACATCAATAGAAAAACGTTTACTCGCTAAAGCTGAAACGTTCAGAAACCTCCACCAGGCTTCCGGAATATTTGTTTCACCAAATCCATGGGATGCCGGTTCTGCGAGAGTGTTGGAATCTCTTGGTTTTAAGGCGCTGGCTACAACCAGTGCCGGACTTGCTTACTCGCTCGGCAGACCGGATGGTCATGCCTCTGTTACGCGTGTAGAATCTTTGCAAAATGCCGCGAGTATTGTCCGCGCTACCAGTTTACCGGTATCAGCTGATCTGGAAAATGGTTATGGCGATGAGCCGGAATCATGTGCCGCTACAATTTTACTGGCTGCCGAAGCTGGCCTCGCAGGCGGCTCAATTGAAGATGCAACGGGCAGGCCTGCCGATCCCATTTATCCTTTACCACTTGCCGTGGAACGAATAAAAGCTGCCGTTGAAGCGTCACGCAAATTAACTTATCCATTTACGTTAACTGCACGTGCAGAGAATCTGATATATGGCCGTCCTGATTTGAAGGACACCATCAGGCGATTGGTGGCTTTTGCTGATGCAGGTGCTGATGTGTTATTTGCGCCAGGATTAAAAACCCGGGAAGAAATAAAAGCAGTTGTGAAAGCTGTTGCACCGAAACCCGTAAATGTGATCATGGGGCTTTCAGGAGCAAATTTTTCACTGAGTATATTAGAAGATCTTGGTGTTAAAAGGGTGAGTGTTGGGTCTTCATTAGTGAGGGCGGCGTATGGTGGTTTTTTCAGGGCAGTTGAAGAAATATTGCAAAAAGGAAGTTTTGATTATGCGTCTGAAGCTAAACCGTATGCTGACATCAATAAACTTTTTAACAGTTATTACCAATAAGCAACTATCAAAGTTGTTACAATAAACAATCTGATTAAGTACAGTGAAAACGCAAACAAACACAACCTTTGCAAAAAGAGCACTTCTGTTTCACAAACAATTGCGATTTACCGGAGGTCCTTTGCCCAAAGGCATAAGACTTATGAACCCATTCACCGAATATGATTATACATTAAAAATCGCGGAGTCCTTCTTCAGTAAATATTTTGATGATAATCGTTCACGGCATATCATCCTGGGAATTAATCCCGGACGTTTAGGAGCAGGTCTTACCGGTATACCTTTTACAGATCCTAAGAGACTTATGAGCGAATGCAACATTGCCTATGGAGGTAAGATGGCACATGAACCATCTTCCGTGTTTGTTTACGAAATGATCAATGCTTACGGGGGAGTGAAAGCCTTCTATGATAATTTTTATATTAATTCGCCTTGCCCTCTCGGATTTACTTCTGTAAATGAAACGGGAAAAGAAAAGAATTATAATTATTACGACAGTAAAGAACTGATAAGCGCCGTTTCTCCGTTTATAGTTGAAAGTCTGCGGAAATTAGTTGCTTTAGGTGTGAAAACAGATATTTGTTTTTGCCTGGGAACCGGGAAGAATGCAGCGTTCTTACAAAAGCTAAATGCAGAACACGATTTTTTTAAACGAATTATCCCACTCGAACATCCGAGATTTATAATGCAATACAAAAGTGTTTCGAAGGATGTATATATCGATAAGTATATTGCCGCTTTCAAATCATTGGGCCCGCAGTAATTCGGGACACATTATATTCATGCAATTGAAATCAGGGGACCGGCGAAAACGCCGGCGTTACATTATTCTCTCCGGCTTTCTATGGTATACACAAAGCTATCGGCCTTATAGTAGCCAAGATTATATTCTATAGGCCGTTCACCCTGATCAAATACAAATCTTTTACGAAACAGTATGGGGCTGCCTTGCTCAACTTCCAGTTTACCGGCGATAAATTTATCTGCAGCAATAGCGCTGATCTCTTCCTGCGAAAGATTTGCCCTTACGAGATGATCTTTTTCAAGTATCTCATATAAGGGACGTTTAAAATCTTCTTCCCCGGTGAGACCTACACGGGGATGAAAATAAGATACAAAATAAACAAAAGGGCCTTCCGGCTTACCTCTTAATCTTTCCAGTTTTAATATCTTTTTATCGGTATTTATTTCAAAAAAGTTCGCGATCAATTCAGTCGGCAATGCCCAGCTTACATGTAATTCAAAGTTTTTGATAGGTATTCCCCTTGCCTGCATCTCCTGGGAAAACGACAGCCAGTTATTTGACTTTGAACTAACTCTTGTACCGGAAACTTTTGTTCCGATCCCTTTTTTACGGATCAGTAATCCCTCGTATACCAGTTTATTCAGTGCCTGGCGGATAGTTGTGCGAGATATAGCCAATTGCTTGGCAAGATCTACTTCATTGGGAATAAGTTTCCCGGTTGCATACTCCGGGTCTGCTATAATTGTTCGTAATAATTGCTCAGCCTGTACATGCAGGGGTATGTGACTCTTGTGATCTAGCTTCATCTTCAAACGGTGGTTCGGGTAAATTTAAAATAAAATTGGAGATTTGTTGTTATGTTATTATGTTTGTACATATAGATTTATTTCTAAGCTTGATAGCATAAAACTTGCCATTTAATGAATCGCCATCATTATTCTCGCGCCTCGATAGTACTTACTATCATTGATTTTCCAAACATTTTTCTTTTGACGGGGTGACCGCCTGACAGTGCTTTCGCTTCAAATCATCATTCATTATGTCATAACTGACCAGCATTTATATGAAACATTCACCCGACTACTGCAACGATACAAAAGATTGTCACTACATTAAAACGTGGCCCGGTTTACTTTTCTTTGTTTCGATTTTTTTTATTTCTTTTTCTCTTTCAGCTCAGACTTCCGCGAAAATCGAAGGTACTATCCTTAGCAAGGAGGGCGCCCCGCTATCCGGCGCATCGATTACTGTCAAAGGTACAAGTACCGGTACCACAACCGATACTGCCGGCAAGTTCTCTATCAGCACAACCCCGGGTCAACGGCTGGTTGTCAGCATGGTTGGCTACCAGACAAGTGAACTGGAAGTAGGCAGCCAATCACCATTAGTGATCAGACTCGTGCCTAATCCAAATTCACTGGATGATATTGTTGTTATTGGTTACGGTACCAGGAAAAAGGGAGCGCTGACCGGGGCGGTTTCAACCGTGAGCAGCACGGAAATCGTTACAACTAAAAATGAAAATTTGCAGAACATGCTTACTGGTAAAGTGGCTGGTCTGCGGGTAATACAGAATAGCGGCGAACCTGGAAGTTTCGATAACTCATTTGATATCCGGGGCCTTGGTAGTCCGCTCGTTGTTATCGATGGTGTACCGAGAACAAATATTACGCGTCTAAATCCTTCTGATATAGAGACCATCTCTGTGTTGAAGGATGCGTCTGCTGCCATATATGGAGTCCGGGCGGCGAATGGGGTTATTTTAATTACCACAAAACGTGGCAAGAAAGGCACTCTTACGCTTAATTATAACGGAACTTATGGCGTACAGATCGCTTCAAGATTACCGAAACCCGTTGGCATATATGATTACATGACGCTTGTAAATGAACAGCGGATACATAATATAAACGGCGGAACACCACTTTATACCGAAGCTGATTTCGAAGCATATCGCAATGGTACCAAAATAGCTGCCAATTGGCAGGATGCCATTATCAGGAAGTCTGCACCATTCACACAACACGACATCAGCGCATCAGGCGGAAATGAGAACACCACTTATTTTGTCGGCCTGGGTTATATGGGACAGGATGCTATTTTTAAAAGCGACGATGTAAAATACAAACGTTACAATCTGCGGTCGAACATTACTACCAAACTGACAAAGAATCTCACGTTTGACATTAACCTGAACGGAATACTGGACCGGAAAGATCAGCCATATATTTCTCCATGGTATGTTTTCCGCAGCCTGTGGTATCAGCCACCTATTCAGAACATTTATGCCAACAATAATCCGGCTTATTTTAATAATGTTCCAAGCAACCTTAACGGTGTCGCACATGCGAATTCGGATGTGAACGGCTATATGATGCTGGATAATAAATGGTTTCAGTCGTCTGTGAGTCTAAATTATGATGTGCCATTTGTGAAAGGCCTGTCTGCAAAAGCACTATTCAGTTACGACTTCAACAGCAATAACAATAAGATTTATCAAAAGGCATATAACCTCTATAACTACAATGCCAGTACGGATACATATATACCGGTTCCGCAACAAACACCTGCCACACTGAGAAGGGAATATGCAGAATTTCCCTCTACCCTGAAGCAGCTGTCACTGAATTACAACAGGAAGTTTGGTAATGCGCACAATGTAAGTGCGCTGTTTCTTTATGAAGAAAATATAAGAAGTGCTGATAACTTATTTGCCCAAAGAGAATTGTCGATCGCAGTTGATCAGCTGCTCGCCGGAAACAGTTTGAATCAGCAGGGAAATACCGGGGCAACAAATCTTTACAAGACCATAAATGCTTCTTATGTCGGACGGCTTACTTATGATTTCAAAGGCAGGTATTTTGCCGAGTTTACTTTCAGGGAAGATGGATCATCAAAATTTGCAGAAGATCAGCAATGGGGATTCTTTCCTGCCGGATTTCTCGGCTGGCGTGTTTCAGAAGAAGCGTTCTTTAAAAATTCATCAGCGCTTTCATTTATCAACAACCTGAAATTACGCGGGTCCTATGGAGTAACAGGTGATGAAAATGCTTCTACATATCAATTTGTGTCTGGCTATAATTATCCGGTGAGTGGTACGCCAACGGGTTTGCCAGGTGGTTCTGTTTTTGACGGTGTTTATACAAATGGTGTCCAAAGTAAGGGATTGGCTAACCCGAATATTTCCTGGTATACGGCAAAAATGTTAGATGTTGGAATTGATGTTGAAGCCTGGAAAGGACTAATCGGTATCACCTTTGATTATTTTGAACGCGACAGAACCGGCCTGCTGGCTACCCAGCTTCTTACCCTGCCGGATGTTGTGGGCGTCGGTTTACCACAGGAAAACCTCAATGGTGACCGTTCAAAAGGCTTTGACTTTGATATATCACACAGGAACCGTATCGGGCAGTTCAATTATAATATCAGGGGTACTTTCGGCTACACCCATACGATGAATACGAAAAGGGTTGCAGCAAGAGCTGGTAACTCATACCTCAACTGGAACAACAGCAACTTCACCGCCAATCGTTGGAATAATCTTTACTGGGGTTATGGATCTAACGGTCAATACCAGTCGTATGATCAGATTGCCCAAAGCAATATTTATGTTAACAGGAATACCGTTGTTGGTGATTATATCTATGAAGACTGGAATGGAGATGGCCAGATCAGTTCACAGGATAACCAGCCAATCTCTACCTCGGGTCTTCCTTTGATAACATATGGATTCACAGTTGGTGCCCAGTATAAAGGCTTCGATTTTAATATGACCTGGAACGGCGCCGCCAAAGTATATGTGTCTTACCTGGAACAATTGAACACACCTTTATGGGCCGGAGGCGGTGCTTTGGAACAATTTATGAACAGATGGCATCCGGCCGATCCGCTGGCCGATCCATACGATCCCAAAACGGAATGGATCCCCGGAAATTTTGCGTATACCGGAACAGTACCCTATACCAACACACTGGCTAATGCTTCGAGTGCAGCTTACCTGAGACTCAAAACAGTGGAACTTGGATATACCATGCCAAACCACATACTATCAAGGTTTGGTATCAAAGGTCTCAGGCTGTATGTTAATGGGTATAACACCCTCACGTTTACTAAACTTAAATACCTGGATCCTGAACATCCACCAAGCCAATTCGGCTATTTATATCCGTTAGATATCAAACTCACATTTGGCCTGAATGTTCAATTATAATATAATAGTAATGAAAAAGCATAAAAGCATAGTTATTGTATTTTTTTTATTTCTCAGCCTGTTATCGGCTTGCAGGAAGCTGGATGTACCGCCATTAACCGTTGTCCAGGATACGGATGTTTTTATAAATGAGAGCGGGATCACAGCCTACATGGCGCGCATTTACAGCCGCCTTCCGATTGAAGATTTCAAATATTCACCAGTAATTAATTTTAACGCATTCGTAATCGGATCTGCCAGTGGCATTACCGGTGAAGCGTTAAGCCGGGACATGAACAACACGACAGAAACATTCAACTACTGGTTAGATGCGTATAACCTTATACGTGAGTGCAATTATTTCATGGAAACTTTACCGAAATACGCTGCAAATTTTACTGCCGGCCAGGTCAGTAACTGGTTAGGTGAGGCAAGATTCATAAGAGCCGCAACTTATTTTGCCCTGGTTAAAAGGTACGGAGGAGTACCGCTGGTTGATAAAGTACTCACCGGGCCAAATCAGACTATTGGGGATCTTACCGAAAGTATTGAAGAATTAAAAATAGCACGTTCATCTGAAGAAGCCGTTTATGATTTTATAGGTGCAGATCTGGATTATGCATATGCAAATCTTCCAGAGACAAATAAAGCCGGCAGGGTAAACAAGTATGGTGCTGCAGCCTTCAAATCAAGAGCCATGCTTTTTGCAGGAAGTATCGCCAAATACAATACCATTACACTTACAGCCGGTTCAGCACGTCTTGCGGGTATACCTGCATCGAAAGCCGTTGCTTATTTTAAAGCGAGTTATGATGCTGCTGTTTTACTGAACGGTAAGTACAGCTTATTTAAACGCAGTTGGGTTGCCGGTGATAAAAATGCTCAATATCAGAATTTTGTAAATCTTTTCCTGGATGCTACTTCAGGTAACCCCGAAGTGATTTTTATAAAACAATACAAATATCCCGATGCGGTTCATGGATATGATGCACTTAGTGTTCCAAAGCAACTGGAGGGACCGGGAGGCAATTACTCATCTGAGACAAATCCCACGCTGAATTTTGTTGAAATGTTTGAAGGTCTTCCCAAAAATACTGATGGCACTATTCAGACAATTGATGCAAATGGAAAATATATTCTCTTCAATAATACTATGGAACTATTTGCCAATGCAGAACCCAGGCTACGTGCTACAGTAATATTGCCAGGCGACCTGTTTAAGGGCCAGCCTATAGAAATACGGCGTGGAATTTATACCGGGAGTGCTGCAGGTGGCATCAGCAGGCTTTTACCACAAGGGTCAACTGCCAATTATCCCACCGCAAACCTGGTCACTGCAGCTGCAGTGTTACAAACTCCTTATACATTACCGGATGGTACAAAAATGACTCCTGCAGGTGCAAGCGGAGTATTTACTAACCTGGCTGCAAATGGTCCGGGCGGCACTATCACGGGTTTTTCAGTCAGAAAATATCTTGTGCCTGATAAGCCCACATCAGAAGTGGTGACCAATCGTTCGGAACAAAGCTGGATCGAACTGCGTTATGCTGAAGTACTGCTAAACCGTGCCGAAGCTGCTTATGAATTGTATGCAGGTGGACAGGGAGCGAATTATCTGCAGGATGCTATTACGGACGTTAATTTAATCAGGGAGAGAGCGGGTGCAAGTTTACTGACAACCATGAACAGTATAGACAGTGTGCGTAAGGAAAGAAGAAAAGAACTTGCCTTTGAAAATAAGATCTATTGGGATCTAAGAAGATGGCGTATTCTGGACCAGGAACAAAACAGCACTTTGTACAGGGTGTTGATGCCCTTCTATTCTGCAAATGCAAAAAAATATTTCTTTGATCCGCGCTTTGATGAACGAAACAGTCGCTTCACTTTCGACAGCAGATGGTATTATCAACAGATCCCAACTGCAGTCATTGCGAAGAGCACAAACCTTATTCAAAACCCGGGATATTAATTTAATACTATGAAACGCTTATTTTTTTATGCAGCATTAAGCATTACAGTAGCAACAGCAGGTTCATGCTCAAAAGATGACAATTACGCGGCACCTTCTGAAACCCTGCAGGGAAAGATCATCGATGCCGGAACCGGCAATACAGTCCAGGGAGAAGTATCCGGCGAAAATGGCATAGGAACCAGGATTGAACTTCGCGAGCTTAGCTGGAGCGATAATCCAACACCCTTGTATCTGGCCACCATGCAGGATGGCACTTATCATAATTCAAAAATCTTTGCAGGCAATTATAAAATTTCGGCAGATGGTGCTTTCGTTCCGCTGGTACAAACCGGTGCAACACCGGTTGATAAAAGCCAGACAGTCGAGATAAAAAGCGGTGTTACAACGGTAGACTTTACCGTTGAGCCTTTTCTGCGAATAGAATGGGTTGGTGAACCGGTAATCAATGCGAACGGTACCATCACTGTCAGTTTTAAGGTAACAAGAGGAACTACAAATCCGGCTTATCAGTTGAATGTAACAGATATTAATCTTTACGTGAACAGTTTCAAATATGTTGGTGATAATGCAAATAGTTTTGATGCAAGATACTCCAGCCGGGTTGGGTTCAGTGGAACTACCGGCAATGCCCTGCTTGGCCAAACTATTACAAGAACCACTATTGGCGGACCGTTACCCGGACAAAGAAAATTATATATAAGGATTGGTGCAAGAACAACATATCCGAACAATGGAAGGCCATATAACTACAACGAGGTTAAAGAAGTAGCAATGCCATAATAAGATGTAACAATACTATAATAACAGGAACCCTGATGTTTAAGCTTTTATCCGCTCCCTGCCTGATCGTGTGTCTTCTGTTAGCCTCGCTGCAATCTGGTTGTATGGATATAATAGCCAATACGGATACCCTGTCGTTCAGCTATATTGTTCATCCCTGGTATAAATATCGTAACGATGGTAAGCCCGGCCGTGAAATAATGCTGTACTTCGACAACGCCAGCCTGGAAAAGAAAGCCACGGTATACATTAACTGCGATGACAGGAAGGAAAACTTTGTAATCAATCCAACAAAGTCGCTGGATTCTTTACAGGTCCTTTTGCCTGAAAATGCCGGACTAAAACCTACAAACGCGGAAATTACGATAGTAACAGATGAGGGACAATCTCATAAAAAGATAATAGTACCTGCAAGCAGACACTGGACTGTTTATATCTATCCTCATTCGCATGTGGATATCGGCTATACCAATCTGCAGGAAATAGTACAGGCTTTGCATGTCAGGAACATTGATGTGGGGATTGACATAGCACGCAAAACGCAGAACTATCCATCGGGCGCAAAATTTATCTGGAACCCTGAAGCCACCTGGGTCGTTGAGCATTACCTGAAACAGGCGACACCGCAACAAAAACAGCAGTTTATTGAAGCGGTCAGGAAAGGGTGGGTGCAAATAGATGCCGGACATTCGAACATCAATACAAGTACCTGTTCGGATGAAGAAATGATGCGGATGTTTCGTAACAGCAATGACATAGAATCATTAACCGGCGTTCCTGTAAAAACAATGGTTCAAATGGACTTACCCGGAGCAGGTTGGGGAATTGTACAGGCAGCTGCGAGAAATGGTGTTCATGGTTTTATTTCTTTTCCAAACACTTTTGACCTTCGCAAAACCTGGGAACACAAACCTTTTTACTGGATTTCACAAGATGGCAAAGACAAAATTCTTTTTTTGCAGGGTAGCCCTTATGGTATTGGATTTACGGTTAAGGGCAGAAAGTATGGTCTTGCAAAGCTGCAGTCATTTACAGCAGGGACTGATCGTGTCAGTACTGAAAAACCGTTAGAAAATTTTATTGACCCTTTCATTTTTAATGAAACGGCCAAATTGGAAAGGGATGGATCTCCATATGATATTTTTGCTATGACCTGGTCTATGGCGGACAATTGTTTGATCGATGCAGACCTGCCGGAAGCAGTAAAACTTTGGAACCAGAAATATGCTTATCCAAAACTTATTATTTCAGGTGCGAAAGACATCCTTACGGCTTATGAAAAAAGATATAAGAATATCATACCAACATACAAAGGGGATTATACGGAATTCTGGACGAATGGTCTTGGCTCAGATGCAAGAAGAGTAGCTATGAGCAGAAGAGCAAAAGAGAATCTGGTACAGGCAGAAACTTTATGGACTTTACTTAATCCTGGTACACCCGCACCTGTAGAGGCTTTCAATAATGCCTGGGAGAATGTACTGCTGGGTGCTGAACATACCTGGGGTTATCAGGACCCCAAAGCTCCTTTGGCAAAAACCGTCGAGGCAAAAAAAGCTTCTTACTTTGAAAACGCAGAAATCGAAAGCAGGCAGCTAATAAATTCGGCTGTAAAAACTTTTTATGATCATAAAGCAACTGATGATCACAAAGCAACTGATGATCATAAAGCAACTGAGGATTATAAAACAACAGTTGATCTTAAAGCAACTAATGATCTTCAGGCAACCGGTTTTGCTGTCGTTAACATATTGTCATGGTCGCGCAGTGCTGTTGTAACCCTTTCTCCGGCGCAAAGCAGACAGGGAGATAAAATCATAGATGAAAACAGGAAGGAAGTGTTATCCCAAAGACTGAATACCGGTGAACTCTGTTTCCTGGCTAAAGATGTGCCGGCACTTGGCTCAAAGTTGTACAAAGTGATCGGCGGTTCATCTGCTATTTCAAAAAAATATTTAACAGATTCATTAAGGGTAGTGAATGATTTGCTTTCACTGACACTCGATGGCAATACAGGAGATATAAAACAATTGGTTCAACTGAGAACCGGGCATGATTTTGTTGATTCGTCATCTCAGTTCAAAATGAATGCGTACCAGTATGTAACCGGAGTATATAACGGAGTTGACACTCCCGGAACGGTTTCAACAACAAAAAATGTTTCTGTATCAGTGAAAGAGGACGGCCCAGTTTTTAGTTCATTCCTTGTTCGTTCTGCGGCTGATGGTTGCCGTTACCTGACACGCGAAGTACGGGTTTACAATCATATACCTTATATTGAATTAATTAATACAATCGATAAGACAGGCACCCGTAATAAAGAAGCGATTCATTTTAGTTTTCCATTCAATATACCTTCAGGTAAAACTCATCTGGACATTCCATGGGGAATCATTGTACCGGAAGATGATCAACTGCCGGGGGCTAACAGGAACTGGCTTACATTTCAACGTTGGATAGATATATCAAATCAAAAACGCGGTGTTACCTGGACCGCTATTGAATCGCCACTTGTAGAATTTGGCAATTTATCAGGAAATATTCTGGACGGCGCAAGGCAAACATCACTTTGGACTAAAAAATTATTGCCGTCACAAAAGCTTATTTCGTGGCCGTTAAACAATCATTGGGATACAAATTTTCCGCTTCAACAGGAAGGAGTGATGACTTTTACATACGGAGTGTTACTGCACGATGTTTACAGTCCTGTGGTGGCAAACCGCTTCGGCGTGGAGCAGAACCGTCCTTTGATCATTATTGAAACTGATAAAAAACCTATCGAAAAACCACTGTTATCTGTCAGCAACCCCAGGGTCATGATTTCATCTCTAAAACAAAGCCAGAACAACAAATCGGTCATTGTTAATCTCCGGTCTGTTTCTGATGTTCCGGAACGGGTGAAAATTAAATATAAAACGAACAGCAGAACTGTTACCGTTCTTCCTTATGGTAATGCGGCTGTTGAAATCGGGTTTCCGCATCAGGCCTCAGGGGGCAAGACCAAAAAGCAACCACCCCTGACGTCTTCGACGTCTTCCCCTCCTTCGCAGGAGGGGAGTTAGTTCATTTTGGAAAACTAAAACAAATACCCTAATTATGTACCTACATTACAACATAATATATTGAAATGCAAGGAACTTCAGCCTGGGTTAAACACAGCTTACATTCACATTTGAAAACTTCTTAAAGCATGTTGGTTACCACCACAACTTCATTAGAAAAAAAAGATCGGATACAAGATGCACGAAGATCAGGCTCACAGCCATTATTACCGCAAAGAGTGCAGGAAAACATTTTAACGAAAGATGATTACCAGATTTTCCCACACCATGCTATTGGCCCTGGAAAAATATTTATTGGATATGAGTCGCTGGCAAACTGGATAAAGAGTTATCCAAACATTATTATTGATGGTTACAACGGAGTATTCTGGCAGGATATCCGTGCTTCATTATCTCAAATATTTGATAGCAAAGGTTTGCGTGTTAACTGGATTGATGTTGCCAGCTGCATGAAAAGTGCCGAAGAGATCCAGAGGCTTGTTGAACCTTTTCTTGGAGGGCCGGAAACTTTATGGGGTAAAAAATTCGAATATGAGCTGAAGGATTTTTTCCACTCGGAAAGTCTTGATGCTATCCGGCCAGATGATCAGTTTGATGTTATAATCGTTTATGGTACAGGTGCCGCGCTCGTAAATTGGGAACATGCACCGATAATATACATGGACGTTCCTAAAAATGAAATTCAATACAGGATGAGGGCGGGATCTGTCGTCAACCTGGGAAATAATCAGCCGGAGCGGCTATCTGACATGTATAAGCGCTTTTATTTTGTTGACTGGGTTGTGTTGAACGGACACAAAAAGAGGTTATTAAACAAAACTTCCATTTTTGCAGATGTTCAATGGTTGAATTCCGTGAATTGGATGAAAAAAGAAAGCCTTCACGATGCGCTTCATTCAATCGGCAAATCCGTTTTCAGGGTGCGTCCGTGGTTTGAAGCGGGCGCCTGGGGGGGACAGTGGATGAAGGATCGCTTAAAAGGAATCAATAAAGATGAAGTCAACTATGCGTGGTCTTTCGAACTGATCGTGCCGGAAAACGGACTTGTTTTTGAAAGCGATGGTTATCTGCTGGAATTATCTTTTGACTTTTTGATGTTTGCTGAGAGCAAAGCGGTACTGGGAAAACATGCGAAGGTATTTGGAGATGAATTTCCGATCCGGTTTGATTTTTTAGATACCTGGAACGGTGGAAATCTTTCAATTCAATGTCATCCTACCTTATCTTATATACGACAGACATTCGGAGAAAGTATCACACAGGATGAAACATATTATATTTTAGCTTGTAAGGATAACGCCCAGGTTTACCTCGGATTCCAGGAGAATATTGATCCTGAGAAATTCCGAAATGCCCTGGAAAATAGTCGTATTAACAACACGACTGTACCAATCGAGGAATATGTACAGGTGCATACTGCACATAAACACGACTTATTTTTAATACCTAATGGAACAGTCCATAGTGCAGGTACAAACAACGTGGTCCTCGAGATAAGTGCAACACCATACATCTTTACTTTTAAGATGTACGATTGGGTACGTTTAGATCTGAATGGTGAGCCCCGCGCCATAAACATTGAACATGCGTTCAATAATCTTGATTTCGAAAGAAAGGGTGATTCTGTTGGAAAAGAATTGATCTCAAACCCCCGCATTATACAAGAGGGGAACGACTGGAAATTGATTCATCTTCCGACACATGCTGCACATTTTTATGATGTACACAGGTTTGAATTCGATTCATCCATTAAAATAAATACAGACGGCAGTTGTCATGTACTGATGCTGGTAGAAGGAACTTCTGTTTCGGTAAGGACAGCAGACGGTACTACAACAATCTTTCATTTTGCTGAAACCTTTGTTATCCCCGCAGCAACAGAGGAATATACCATAACTAATCTGGGAAAAGATAAAGCGAAACTTGTGAAAGCGTTTCTTAAAGAAAATATCGATTTCCTTACTCTTTAATAATCTACATGAAAAATCTCTTATTGGTTATCATATACATTGGTTCTTATCTTTGCGCAACTGCTCAAAAGCAACCGGTTGATTATGCGGATCCTCTTTTAGGGACATCTGAATCCCGCTGGATGTTAAATCCCGGTGCTACTCTGCCATTTGGAATGGTACAACTCAGTCCTGATAACCAGGGCGGTGTATGGAAATCGGGTTATGAATACTCATTAAATAATATCGGTGGGTTCAGTCATATTCACTCCTGGACTATGGCCGGATTATCCGTGATGCCCACAGTAGGTGCATTGAACACGCACCGTGGTCCTGCAGATGGACCAACTACGGGCTGGACAACAGGTTATCGTTCGCGGATAGATAAGACTACAGAAAAAGCAAGCCCGGGATATTATGCAGTTACATTAATGAATGGCAACATTCATACTGAATTAACCAGCACTACAAGAGGAGGTTTTTTTAAATTCACCTATCCGGAAGAAGGAGATGCTCATATATTACTGGACCTTGATATTCCATTTGAAAATACAGCAGAGATACTGGATGCAAAATTCACACAGATCAGCGATCGTGAGATTGAAGGATATTCAAAACAAAAATGGAGCTGGAATGAATATACCGTTCATTTTGTAGTCCGTTTTAACCGCCCAATTGAATCTTTTGGTGGATGGAAAGGAAATGATATACTGAAAGATGTTAAAGAAATAGCAGGTAAGGGAAAAATGGGAGCATTTGCCGATTTCAAAACAAAGAAGGGCGATATAATATTAATGCAAACCGCAATTTCATTAGTTAGTATTGATGGTGCAAGACAAAACCTGAATACTGAAATGAATCCTTTTAACTGGGACTTTGCAGCCGTTAGAAAAAATGCGTCAAATGTCTGGAACAATTTGTTAAGTAGGATAAAGATAGAAGGTGGTACCGAAACAAACAGGAAGAAATTCTATACCAATATGTATAGATCATATGTAGCCCGCACTACCTGGAGCGATGTTGATGGAAAGTATGTAGATGTAAATGAAAAAGTGAGGCAAACAGATCCCGATTCACCAGTTTATGGTTGTGATGCGTTGTGGAATACCTTCTGGAATCTGAATCAGCTCTGGGCCCTGGTGAATCCTGATCTGACCAGCAAATGGGTACGTTCATTTTTAGAAATTTATAACACAGGCGGCTGGCT
>Ga0193752_1000340_pt1 | contig 48067 bp, 38 predicted proteins | sample H1c1metaG_FD_144924 | JGI IMG/M metagenome (GOLD analysis project Ga0193752, IMG submission 144924) | Soil microbial communities from a riparian zone of the East river system, Colorado, United States - H1c1 | ecosystem: Environmental > Terrestrial > Soil > Riparian zone | place: USA: East River...
CGTGTCGCCCCGCTTGACCTGGGTGCGCTGGCGCTTCGCCGCATCCTGCAGGTGCTTGGCGGTGATCTCGAACTGCGCCGGCAGCGGGCTCAGGTCGCCATTCACCATCGAGGCCACATCCAGCATCACGCCGCGGTTGATCAGCAGGTCCTTCGGGAACCGGTCGATCGCCAGGTGGGCGCCGACGCCGCTGGCGCCGATGCCGTCCGGGTCGCTGGTCGAGGCGTTCGCATCGACGCCGCCGAACAGCTTGCCGTCGCGGCCGATGTGGCCGATGGCGTCGATGCTGGGCGCGCCGTGCTGGCCGCTCCAGCTCATCACGTCCGAGGCAAAAGAGAGGTGGCCGTCGAAATTGGGACGGGTGTTCTCGTGGGTGTCGCGCAGGGAGAACGAATACCCCGGGTTGACGCCTGCGATCGGCGACTGCTGCGTCCAGGTGTGCGACAGGTCGATCAGCCGCGCCTTGCGGATCGCCTTCAGCAGGTCGTCGGTGCGGTCCGAATCGTCGTGGGGGAATGCGGCAAGGGGAAACAGCGAAAGCAGCAGTACGGCGACGAGCTTCTTCATGGGTCCACCTCCTCTGATTCGATCATACCCCCCGGACCGCTTAGAATGCGCGCCATGCGACGCGTCACCCTCACGCAGTTCCTGGTTTCGAGACAGCGCGATAAGGCCCTGATCAACGCCGACCTGCGCCTGCTGATCGAGACCATTGCCCGGGCGTGCAAGGCCATCAGCACCCGGGTCAGCAAGGGGGCATTGGCCGACGGCCACGGCTCGCTCGGCACCGAGAACGTCCAGGGCGAGGTGCAGAAGAAGCTGGACGTGCTGTCCAACGAGATCCTGCTCGAGGCCAACGAATGGGGCGGCAACCTGGCCGCGCTCGCCTCCGAGGAGATGGAGAATCCGAGCCCGATCCCGACACACTACCCGCGCGGCGAGTACCTGCTGCTGTTCGACCCGCTCGACGGCTCCTCCAACATCGACGTCAACATCTCGGTCGGCACCATCTTCTCGGTGCTGAAATGCCCGAAGCTGGCCGACGGCAAGTACTGCGAGCCCGACGAGAAGGCGTTCCTGCAGGCCGGCCGCAACCAGGTCGCCGCCGGCTTCGCGGTCTACGGCCCGACCACCGTGTTCGTGCTGACCGTCGGCGACGGCACCCACGGCTTCACCCTCGACCGCGAGACCTTCACCTTCGTCCTCACCCACCCCGACATCCGCATCCCGCCCGACACGCAGGAGTTCGCCATCAACGTGTCCAACCAGCGGCGCTGGGAGCCGCCGGTGCGGCGCTATATCGACGAGTGCCTGGCCGGCAAGGACGGGCCGCGCGGCAAGGATTTCAACATGCGCTGGGTGGCGTCGATGGTGGCCGACGTGTTCCGCGTGCTGTCGCGCGGCGGCATCTTCATGTATCCGCGCGACGCGAAGAACAAGGAAGGGCGCCTGCGCCTGATGTACGAGGCCAATCCGATGGCGTACATCGTCGAGCAGGCCGGCGGCGCGGCCACCGACGGCAAGACGCCGATCCTCGACATCCAGCCCAAGGGGCTGCACCAGCGCATCGCGGTGGTGCTGGGCTCGCGCGACGAAGTCCAGCAGGTCGCGTCCTACCACTAGCTAGACCAGAAAACAAAAAGGCCCGCTTGAGCGGGCCCTTTCTTGCAGCTCCCTGGAAACCGGTTACTTCAGGTGCTTGCTGACCAGCTTGGTCATCTCGAACATCGACACCTGGGACTTGCCGCCGAACACCGTCTTCAGCTTGTCGTCGGCATTGATCATGCGACGGTTCTTCTTGTCCTGGAGGCTGTTGCGCTTGATGTAGCCCCAGATCTTCTTGGTGACTTCCGTACGGGGCATCGCGCTGGAGCCGATCACCGCCGCGAGCGTCGCGGACGGGGTCATCGGCTTCATGAATGCCGCATTAGCCTTACGCTTCTTGCCCTTCGCCTTTTTCTTCGCTGCCATCTCGAGTTCTCCTCTGAACGTTCGGACTTCTGTTCGGACTTCCATCCGGATTTTTCCCCGCCGCCTGCGCCGCGAGAGACGTGAAGATGCCGAATCCTGCGGGGCGTGTCAATGCTTTTCAGAGGGAAAACGTGGTTCTTTCCCTCAGGCGTTGCGCGCCAACCGCACGCCGCTGAACTGCCAGCGCGCCGCAGCGGGAAAGAAATTGCGGTAGCTGGCGCGCACGTGCGAGGCCGGCGTGGCGCACGATCCGCCGCGAAGAACATACTGGTTCACCATGAACTTGCCGTTGTATTCTCCGACGGCGCCCGAAGCTGTGCGGAAGCCCGGATACGGTGCGTACGCGCTCGATGTCCACTGCCACGCATCGCCGAATGCGGGCGACGGGCCGCCCGCCGCATGCAGGCGGCCGCTCTCGAGCAGATTGCCCTCTAGCGGCTGGCTCTGCGCCGCGATTTCCCACTCCGCCTCGGTCGGCAGCCGCGCTCCCGCCCAGCGCGCATAGGCGTCGGCCTCGAAGTAGCTGACGTGCAAGACAGGCTCCGTGGGAACGATCGCACGCAAACCGTGCAGCGTGAACTCTTCACGCTCGCGCCAGTAGAGCGGCGCGCCCCAGTCGCCGGCCGCGCGCAGGTCCCAGCCCTCCGACAGCCACAGCTCCGCCCGCCGATAGCCGCCGTCGTCGATGAAGCTGCGGAACTCCGCGTTCGTCACCAGCCGGTCGGCAAGCGCGAAGGCGGCGGCAAAGACGCGGTGGCGCGGCTGCTCGTTGTCGAAGGCGAACCCGGCGCCGTCGTGCCCGATCTCGCGCACGCCGGCAGGAAAGCCCCGCCACCCGATGGGGTTTGAATCCACAGAAGAAAACTCATTTTCGAGATAGGCGGGAAGCAGCGGGTTCCTGGAGAACAGGTGCTTCACATCCGTCAGGATCAGCTCTTGGTGCTGCTGCTCGTGGTTGATCCCGAGCTCGATCAGGGCGGCCCTCTCGCGCCATGCCGCGCTGCGGAACAGCGCCTGCATGCGCTCGTCGACGCTCGCCCGATACGCGCGCACTTCCTCGAGCGAAGGACGCGAAAGCAGGCCTCGCTCGGGCCGCGGATGGCGCTCGCCGACCCCGACGTAGTACGAATTGAACAGGACGCGAAACTCCTCCCGCCACGGCGCGCCGCCGAGCACGAAGGTCTCGAAGAACCAGCTGGTGTGGCCGAGGTGCCACTTGACCGGGCTCGCCTCAGGCATCGACTGCAGCGCGCAGTCTTCGGCGCTCAGCGGGGCGGCGAGCGCCTCGGTCTGCGCCCGCACCGCGGCATAGCGCCCGGCGAGGTGGTGGTGCGCGGCAGGTAGAATCGCTGGCATGAAATTGGCCGATCTGCGGCAAGAATACATGCGCGCCGGCCTTTCCGAGAACCAAGCGGAGCAAGACCCGTTCCGCCAGTTCGAGCGCTGGTTCGACGATGCCCTGCGCGCCAAGCTGCCGCTACCCAACGCCATGACCCTGGCGACGGTCACGCCGGAGGGCGCGCCCTCGGCCCGCATCGTGCTCCTGAAGGGTGTGGAGGACGGCGGCTTCGTCTTCTATACCAACTACCGCAGCCGCAAGGGCCGCGAGCTGCAGGCGCGGCCCGCAGCGTGCCTGGTGTTCCAGTGGTCGGACCTCGAGCGGCAGGTACGCATTGACGGAACGGTGCAGCAGGTGGGCGCCGCGGCGTCGGATGCGTACTACGCCAGCCGCCCGCTCGGCGCCCGCCACTCGGCCTGGGCGTCGGCGCAGAGCGAAGCGGTGCCTTCCAGGACGGTTCTGGAAGCCTCCATGCAGGACGTTCGTGCGCGCTATGCCGACAACCCACCGCGGCCGCCGCACTGGGGCGGCTACCGTGTGGTGCCGCAGGCGATGGAGTTCTGGCAGGGCCGGGCCGACCGGCTGCACGACCGCCTGGTCTACAAGCGCAACGCAGCCGGTTGGACCATTGAGCGCCTCGCTCCCTGAACCGGTTCTGAGCTTCCTGCGCGAAGCCCGCCTTGCCGCGCCGGACGAGTCGCCGTCCGCGGTGGCGCTCACCGGCGGGGTCTCTTCCGACATCTGGCGGGTCGACCTGGCCGGCGGGACGCTCTGCGTCAAGGGCGCGCTGCCCAGGCTGCGCGTGAGCCAGGTCTGGGAGGCGCCGGTCGAGCGCAATCGCTACGAGTACGAATGGCTGCGCATCGCCGGCGCCGCCGCGCCCGGCGCTGCGCCACGCGTCTTCGCCGAGCGCGCCGGCCTGTTCGCGATGGAGTATCTCGATTTCCCGGTGTGGAAGGAGCGGCTGCGCCAGGGCGACGCGCAACCCGGGTTCGCGGCGCAGGTCGGCGCGACGCTGGCTGCGATCCATTCCTCCACGGCCGGCCGCACCGAGGTCGCGGCGCGTTTTCCGACCGACGCGATCTTCCACGCCATCCGCCTCGAACCCTACCTGCTCGCTACCGCGAACAAGCATCCGGCCCTGCGGACGCACCTGGAGGGAATTTCACATAGGACGGAAAAAACCAAGCTGTGCCTGGTGCACGGCGACGTCAGCCCGAAGAACATCCTCGTCTCGCCCCGCGGGCCGGTGTTCCTCGACGCCGAGTGCGCCTGGTACGGCGATCCCGCTTTCGACCTGGCCTTCTGCCTGAATCATCTTTTCCTCAAATGTCTATGGGTCCCTTCGGCGGCCCTACGGTTTCTTCAATGCTTTGATGCGCTGAAGAATACGTACCTGGGAGGGGCGACCTGGGAAGCGCCCGGAGGGCTCGAGGAGCGGACCGCAAGTCTCCTGCCCGGCCTGTTCCTCGCGCGCGTCGACGGCAAGTCGCCGGTGGAGTACCTGACGCAGGAGTCCGATAAGAACAAGGTACGGGAGTTCGCTACGCGTTTTCTGCTGCATCCCGTGCCGTCTCTCGCGAAGCTGAAGGAAGAATGGCAAAGATCCTTGACGTAAAGGGCCGCCGGGTCTGGGACTCGCGCGGCCGCGCCACGGTGGAAGCCGAGGTGGTAGTCGGGCGCGGCAGCACGCCGCTCGCCACGGGACGCGCTATCGCGCCCGCCGGCGCTTCGACCGGCTCGGGCGAGGCAAAGGCGATCGACGCCGCCCAGGCGGTGCAGAACATCAACACGCGCATCCGCGACGGCCTGCGGGCGTTGAGCGTCGGCGATCAAGCGGTCGTCGATGCGAGGTTGATCGAGCTTGACGGCACAGCCGACAAGCACCGCCTGGGTGCCAACGCCATCGTCGCGGTGTCGCTCGCCTGCGCGCACGCGGATGCCGCGGCGAGCAAGCTGCCGCTGTGGAAGAAGCTGGCGGGGGAGCGCCGGGTGGCGCTGCCGGTGCCGCAGATCCAGATCTTCGGCGGCGGCGCGCACGCCGGGCGCCGTGTCGACGTGCAGGACTACATGGTGATCTGCATCGGCGCCGGCAGCTTCGCCGAGTGCCTCGACTGGACGGCGCAGATCTACGCCGCCGCCGGCGCGCGCCTGGCCAAGCGCAACGCCCTGCAGGGCGTCGCCGACGAGGGCGGCTACTGGCCGGCGTTCAAGTCCAACGAGGAAGGCCTCGCCGAGCTGGTCGGCGCGATCGCCGACGCCGGCCTCGAGCCGGGGCGCGACGTCGCCATCGCGCTCGACATCGCCGCCACGCAGATGTACCGCGGCGGCGCCTACCATCTCGCGCTCGACAACCGCGCGCTGTCCGCCGGCCAGCTCCATGCCATGCTGATGCGCTGGATCGAGCGCTATCCGATCGTATCGATCGAGGATCCCTTCGCCGAGCACGACGCCCAAGCGATGCGCGCCTTCACCAAGGAAGCCGGCGACCGGGTGCAGGTGGTCGGCGACGATTTTTTCGTAACGGATGCAAGACGCATAAAAACGGCAAACGGCGCGTGCAATACGGTCCTCCTGAAACCGAACCAGGTCGGAACGGTGACCGAGACCCTCGCCTGCTGGGATGCAGCAAAGGCGGCCGGCTACCGCGCCATCGTGTCCGCGCGCTCCGGCGAAACCGAGGACGTCTCGATCGTGCACCTAGCGGTCGGCTGGGGCGTGCCGCAACTCAAGGTCGGCAGCTTCTCGCGCTCCGAGCGCATGGCGAAGTGGAACGAGGCGCTGCGCATCGAAGAGTCGCTCGGCGCGAAAGCCCTGCCCTTTCCCGCGCGCAAGCTGTTCCGACGATAAAAAAGATCGGGGTCAGACCCCGAATTCATTGATCGTGGTCAGGCCGACGAATATCACAGTTTCAACTACAGACCGTCGGATGGAAGCTAAGTAGCATCAATGCCTGCCCACCCAACTCCCACACAAGAAAAATGAAGCTCGAGCGTCCGCCGCGCCCCGAGGTCCGCAGCACTCTTCCCAAAGCCCCGACCGGCATAGACGGCCTCGACCAGATCACACTGGGCGGCCTGCCCAAAGGCCGGCCGACGCTGGTCTGCGGCAGCGCCGGCTGCGGCAAGACGCTGCTGGCGATGGAATTCCTGGTGCGCGGCGCGACGGAGTACGGCGAGCCGGGTGCGTTCATCGCTTTCGAGGAGACCGCCGAGGAGCTGGCGCAGAACGTGCGCTCGCTCGGCTTCGACCTCGACAAGCTGGTCGCCGAGAACAAGATCGCCGTCGACCACATCCACGTCGAGCGCGCCGAGATGGAGGAAAACGGCGAATACGACCTCGAGGGCCTGTTCCTGCGCCTGGGACTGGCGATCGACTCGGTCGGCGCCAAGCGCATCGTGCTCGACACCATCGAGACCCTGTTCGGCGGCTTCGACAACCACGCGCTGCTGCGCTCGGAGTTGCGGCGCCTGTTCCGCTTCCTGAAGGACCGGGGCGTCACCGCCGTCATCACCGGCGAGCGCGGCGACGGCCAGCTCACGCGCCAGGGGCTGGAAGAGTACGTGTCCGACTGCGTCATCTTCCTCGACCACCGCGTCATCGACCAGATCTCGACCCGGCGCCTGCGCATCGTCAAGTATCGCGGCACCACCCACGGCACCAACGAGTACCCGTTCCTCATCGACGAGGACGGCTTCTCGGTCCTGCCGCTCTCCGGCCTCGGGCTCGACCACAAGGTCAGCAACGAGCGCATCTCAAGCGGCGTCCCGCGCCTGGACGCCATGCTCGGCGGCAAGGGCTTCTACCGCGGCTCCTCGATCCTCATCTCGGGCACCGCCGGCGCCGGCAAGACCAGCCTGTCGGCGCACTTCGCGCGCGAGACCTGCAGCCGCGGCGAGCGCTGCCTGTACCTCGCGTTCGAAGAGTCGCCGAGCCAGCTGATGCGCAATATGAAGAGCATCGGCGTCGACCTCGAGCCGTTCGCCAAGAAGGGCCTGCTCAAGCTGCACGCCTCGCGCCCCACCCTGCACGGCCTCGAGATGCACCTGGTGCAGATCCACAAGATGGTCGAGGAGTTAGATCCCTCGGTAGTGATCGTCGATCCGATCAGCAATTTCGTGTCCGCCGGCAACGCGCAGGACGCCCTGACCATGCTGCTGCGGCTCACCGACTACCTGAAATCGCGGCAGACGACCGCCATGTTCACGCACCTGAGCTCGGGCGGCGTCGGGGGGACCGCGCTGGAAAACACCGATCTCGGCGTCTCGTCGCTCATCGATACCTGGATCCTGCTGCGCGACATCGAGCTGGGCGGCGAGCGCAACAAGGGTTTGTACGTCCTGAAATCGCGCGGCATGAAGCACTCCAACCAGATCCGCGAATACCTGCTCACGCCGGAGGGCATCCAGCTCGAGGATGTCTACATCGGACCCGAAGGCGTACTGACCGGATCGATGCGCGCCGCCCAGGAGGCGCGCGAGGAGGCCGCACTGGTCGAGCGCGGCGAGGAAATGTCGCGCAAGCAGCGCGATCTCGAGCGCCGGCGCGGCACGCTGGAGGTGCAGATCGCGGCGCTGCGCTCCGAATTCAAGGCAACCGAAGAGGAAGCCGAGCTCCTCGCCAAAGAGAACGAGATACGCGAGCGGGTGCTCACCGAAAACCGAGGCGCCAGCGCGAAGCGGCGCGGCGCCGACAGCAACGAGGAAGTCCCTGCAAGGAAAAAGAAATGAGCGACAGCTCGAACGGTCCGGAGAAGTGGGAATTGCGCCTGTACACCGCCGGCCAGACGCCGAAGTCGGTGGCGGCGCTAGCCAACCTGAAGCGCGTCTGCGAGGAGCACCTCGCGGGCAACTACTCCATCGAGGTCATCGACCTGATGAAGAATCCGCGCCTGGCCAAGGAGGACGAGATCATCGCCATCCCCACCCTGGTGCGCAAGATCCCGGCGCCGCTGCGCAAGATCATCGGCGACCTGTCGAATACCGAGCGGGCGCTGGTCGGGCTGCAGCTGCGCCCGCGTACCGACTCCTGAAAGGACCCGCCATGACGACCCCCGCCCGCCTCGACGCCGAGATCGCCTCGCTCAAGCACCGCCTGGAGGAGGCCGAGGACATGCGCCGTGCCATCACCAGCGGCGAGGTCGACGCCTTCGTCGTCGGCCAGGGCGAGGACAACAAGAAGGTGTTGCTGCTCGCCGGCGCCTACCAGCGCTACCGCCAGGTCGTCGAGCGCATGGAACAGGGCGCCGTGACGGTGTCGATGAAGGGCGACGTGCTGTTCGCCAACCAGCGCTTCGCCGAGATGCTGGGCGTCTCGATGGCGAAGTTGTTCGCCGCGCCGCTGGAAGCCTACGTCACGGCGACGGACCGCGCGCGGCTCGGCAGCTTTCTCCTGGTGTCCGCACGCAACTCGGGCATCGAGATCTGCTTCGTGCGCGACGACGGCACCCAGCTGCTCGCGCGCGTGGCGCTCGCCTCGTTCGCCGACGGCTACCTGACGCTGCTCATCACCGACCTGCGCCCGCTGCACCGGCTGAGCGAAGCGGGCGAGGCGCTCGGCACGATCCGCGACGAGCTGCAAAGCCTGGAGCGCACGCAGCGCCTGGACCCGGCGGCGCGCAAGACAATCGAATCGGTGAGCGCGCGGATCGCACGCCTGTCCACGCTGCTCGAGGTGGTTACCGACACGGCGCCCGGGGCGGCGCCGACGCCTCAGCCGACCCTGGAAAGCCCCTCGCCGCTCAAGCGGTAGACCCGGTCGCAGCCCGCGGCCGCCTGCGCCGAGTGCGTGGCGAGGATCGCGGCGGAGCCTGATTCCTTTACCAGCTTTCTGATCAAGCCCAGGACCTGCAGGGCGTTCTCCGGATCCAGGTTGCCGGTGGGCTCGTCGGCCAGCACCAGCGCCGGCGCCCCCACCAGCGCCCGCGCGATCGCCACGCGCTGCAGCTCGCCGCCCGAGAGCTCGCGCGGCAGGCTCGCCTCGCGGCCCGCCAGGCCGACGGCGGAGATGAGGTTGTTTGCCTTGTTTCGGATTTCCTGCTTGTCTTTTTTCCGTAAAAGCAAAGGCAAGCCCACGTTCTCCTCGACCGTAAGGTGCGGCAGGACGTGGAAGGCCTGGAAGACGAAGCCGAAGTTGTCCCGGCGCAAGACCGCCAGCGCATCGTCGCTCATCCGGGTCAGCTCGTTGTTCTGAAAAATCACCTGCCCGGCGTCGGCCGTCTCGAGCCCGGCGATGACGTTGAGCAGCGTGGACTTGCCGATGCCCGAGTCGCCGATGATCGCCACGTACTCGCCCGCGCCGAGGCGGAGGGAGACGCCATCCAGGACGGTGCGCCCGCCGAAACGCTTGCTGACGGCCTCCAGTGTGAGCACCGCTGCATGCTACTGCATCCGACTATGCGGCCCTTGCACGGACCGGGGCTGCTCCTCTAGACTGATTTCGCTGAGTTTTCATTGCACTATATTTCCTGGGGAGGACACCATGATCAAGCCGCTCCGCACCGTCTGCGCCCTCGCCGCCGCGCTCGCCTTTATCGCGCCCGCGCAGGCCCAGCAGAAAGTCAAAATCGGATTCATCTCGACCATGAGCGGCCCGCCGGCCATCATCGGCAAGCACATGAAGGACTCGGTCGAGGTCGCGCTCGACCAGCTCGGCCGCAAGATGAACGGCATGGACGTCGAGGTGATCTACGGCGACGACCAGTTCAAGCCCGAGGTGGGCGTGCAGCTCGCCGAGGAGATGCTGAAGAAGCACCAGGTCGACTTCATGGCCGGCATCATCTGGTCGAACGTCATGATGGCGGTGGCGCCGGTCGTCAACGGCGCCGGCAAGATCATGGTCGGCGCCAACGCCGGCGCGAGCCCCCTGGCGGGCAGCCAGTGCAACGAGCTCTACTTCTCCGCCTCCTGGAACAACGACCAGTCGCCCGAGGCCATGGGCAAGTACCTGCAGGACAAGGGCATCAATGACATCTACGTGATGGCGCCGAACTACCAGGCCGGCAAGGACATGGTCGCCGGCCTCAAGCGCTACTACAAGGGCCGCATCGTCGACGAGGTCTACACCAAGTTCCAGCAGCAGGACTACCAGGCCGAGATCAGCCAGCTGCGCGCGAAGAACCCGAAGGCGGTGTTCGCCTTCTACCCGGGCGGCATGGGGATCCAGTTCGTGAAGCAGTACACGCAGGCCGGCCTGCGCGACCAGATCCCGCTCTTCACGGTGTTCACGGTGGACGAGACCACCCTGCCAGCGCTGAAGGAAGCCGCCATCGGACAGTACGAGGCGCGCTTCTGGAGCCCGGACCTGAAGATCCCGGCGAGCGAGAAGTTCGTCGCCGACTTCCGCAAGAAGAACAACTACACGCCTTCGTACTACGGCGCGCAGAGCTACGACGCGATCATGCTGATCGACTCGGCGGTGCGCGGCACCAAGGGCAACCTGAAGGACACGAAGGCGCTGGTGGCCGAGATGCGCAAGGCGAACTACAACTCGGTGCGCGGCAAGTTCCAGTTCAACACCAACCACCACCCGATCCAGGACTTCTACCTGCTGCAGGCGGTCAAGGGCGGCCAGGACGGCGCGGAGATGAAGATCCTCACCAAGGCGTTCGAGAAGCACAAGGACGCCTACTACCAAGACTGCAAGATGAAGTGGTAGGTTTCTAAAATAACTTCCGACAAAAGGGCGCGCCGGCGCCCTTTATTTTTTGCATGACCTGGGGACTTGTTTTCGAGCAGCTGCTGAACGGCCTGCAGTACGGCGTGATGCTATTCCTCATGGCCGCCGGGCTGACGCTGGTGTTCGGCATCATGAACCTCGTCAACCTGGCGCACGGCTCGCTCTACATGATCGGCGCCTACTTTGCGGTGGCGCTCATCGCCTGGACCGGCAACTACCTCGTCGGCGTGGCGCTCGCACTGCTTGCGACGCTGGTGGTCGGCATGCTGGTCGAGGTGATCGCGCTGCGCGCGCTCTATGACCGCGACCACCTCGACCAGGTGCTCGCCACCTTCGGACTGATCCTGTTCTTCAACGAGCTGGTCTCCATCATCTGGGGCCGCGGCGCGCAGTACGCCTCGCTGCCGATCTGGCTGCAGGGGCACATAGACCTGTTCACCGGGTCGAGGTATCCGGTCTACCGCGCGTCGATCCTTCTCATCGGATTGCTGGTGGCTCTGATCCTCTGGTACGTCGTCACTCGCACCCGGCTGGGCATGCTGATCCGCGCCGGCGCGTCGAACCGCGCGATGGTCGGGGCCCTGGGGGTGAACATCAAGCTGCTCTACACCGTGGTGTTCGGCTTCGGCGCGGCGCTCGCCGGCCTGGCCGGTCTGCTGGCCGGGCCGATCTACGCGGTGCAGCCCGGCATGGGCGAGCTGATCCTGATCCAGGTGCTCGTGGTGATCGTCATCGGCGGCATCGGCTCGATCCGCGGCGCGCTGGTGGGCGCGGTGATCGTCGGCGTGGTCGATACGCTCGGCCGCGCCTTCCTCAAGCCGCTGCTGGGCACCATGCTCTCCGGCCCGGCAGCCGAAGCCGCCGGCCCCGCCCTCGCCTCCATGCTCATCTACCTGCTGATGGCGGTGGTGCTCGCCGTCAAGCCGGCGGGACTGTTCGGCAGCCGATGAAGCTGCGTTACTTCCTCTGGGCACTCGCGGCGCTGCTGCTCATAGCGCTGCCGCCGGTCGTCACGGCGCTCGGCCAGGCCTACTACATCGACCTGGTGCGGCGCATGATGATCCTCGCCATCGCCGCCGTCAGCCTCAACCTGATCCTCGGCTACGGCGGGCTGGTCTCCTTCGGCCACGCGGCCTACTTGGGCGTCGGCGCGTATGCCGTCGGCATCCTCGGCTTCTACGGCATCGCCAACGGCTGGGTGCACATCCTGGTGGCGGTGGCGGCCTCCGCGCTGGTCGCGCTCGCCATCGGTGCTGTGTCGATCCGCACCAGCGGCATGTACTTCATCATGATCACGCTCGCCTTCACGCAGATGCTGTACTACCTGGGCATCTCGATCGCCGAGTTCGGCGGCGACGACGGCATGCGGCTCAAGTCGCGCAGCGACCTGCATTTCATCGACCTGAAGGACCCCGTGCAGTTCTACTACCTCGCGCTGGGGATCATGCTTTTTTCCGTTTTTTTGATCAAGAGAATCACCAATTCCAGATTTGGCATGGCGCTACGGGCCTGCAAGTCGAACGACGCGCGCTCGCGTGCGCTTGGCTTCTCGCCCTACCCCTGCCGCCTCGCCGCCTTCGTCATGGCGGGCGCGCTGTGCGGGCTCGCCGGCGCGCTCTACGCCAACCACACGAACTACATCACGCCCGGCCTGATGAGCTGGCACCAGTCCGGCGAGCTGATGTTCATGGTGATCCTCGGCGGCATGGCCACCTCGGCCGGCCCGGTGCTCGGCGCCTTCGCGCTGCTGATCCTCGAGGAGATCCTCAAGGCCTGGACCGAGCACTGGATGGTGGTGCTGGGCCCGCTGCTGATCCTGTCGGTGATCTTCTTCCGCCGCGGGCTGGCGGGCGTTTTCTTCCGTAACAATGAGTAGCCTTTTAACAGTAGAAAAGTTGTCAAAGACCTTCGGTGCGTTGCGCGCGAGCGACGGCATCGACTTCGACGTCGCCGAGGGGGAGACGCACGCCGTCATCGGGCCGAACGGCGCCGGCAAGACCACCTTCATCTCGCAGCTCGCCGGCAACCTGCCTCCGGATACGGGCCGCATCAGCTTCGCCGGCGAGGACATCACGCGCCTGCCGGCCGCGCGGCGCGCGCGCAAGGGGCTCGCCCGCTCGTTCCAGATCACCAGCGTGTACCTCGAATTCAGCGCCCTGCAGAACGTCGCGCTCGCAGTGCAGGCGAGCTCGGGCCACAACTTCCGTTTCTGGCGCGATGCCCGCAACGATGCCGCGCTCCTCGAACCCGCGCGCCTTGTACTTCGAGACGTAGGAATAGAAGAAGCGAAATTCAACATGCTTGCCGCCAACCTCGCCCACGGCGAGCAGCGCCAGCTCGAGGTGGCGATGGCGCTCGCCACGCGCCCGCGCCTGCTGCTGCTCGACGAGCCGATGGCCGGCATGGGGACCGAGGAATCGCAGCGCATGATCGCCCTGCTCGCCTCGCTCAAGCGCAAGCAGACCATCGTGCTGGTCGAGCACGACATGGACGCGGTGTTCAGGCTCGCCGACCGCATCTCGGTGCTGGTCTACGGCCGCGTCATCGCCACCGATACGCCCGAGCGGATCCGCGCCAACGAGGCAGTGCGCAAGGCCTACCTGGGAGAGGACTTCTGATGCTGGAGGTGCGCGACATCGAGACGGCCTACGGCAGGAGCCAGGTGCTGTTCAAGGTCAACCTCGACATCCGCAAGGGCGAAGTCATCACCCTGCTCGGCCGCAACGGCATGGGCAAGACCACCACCGTGCGCTCGATCATGGGCCTGACCCAGGCCCGGTCGGGGAAGGTACTGTTTGAGAACCGGGAAATACAGCGGGAGCCGTCCTACCGCATCGCCCAGGCGGGCATCGGGCTGGTGCCCGAAGGCCGCCAGGTATTCCCCAACCTCACGGTGCGCGAAAACCTGGTCGCCACGCAGCGCGGCAAGGGCTGGACCCTGGATAGGGTGTTTGATCTGTTTTCGAATTTGAAGGACAGACAGAACAATTACGGCAACCAGCTCTCCGGCGGCGAGCAGCAGATGCTCGCCATCGGCCGCGCCCTGATGACCAATCCGCGCCTGCTGATCCTGGACGAGGCCACCGAGGGCCTCGCGCCCCTGATCCGCGCCGAGATCTACAGCTCGATCGAGAAGCTGAAGGCCGACAGCATGGCTATCCTGCTCATAGACAAGGACATCAAGGCGCTTACCCGCGTTGCCGATCGGCACTACGTACTGGAGAAAGGCCGCGTGGTGTGGTCAGGCGGCTCGGACGAGCTCGCGGCGAATGCCGCAATCCAGCACACTTACCTCGGCGTCTAGGGCACGATCACTGCCCGGGTAGTTCTTTCGAGTCAAAGGCGTATACTTTTTTTCATGGGGAACCTCGCGACACCCGAGACGCTGATCGCGCGCTGGGAGGAACTTTGCCAGGACGCGTCGCTGAATGATCTCCCATACAAGATCGAGCTGAACGCCGCGGGCAAGATCGAGATGAGCCCGGCGGGCAACCGCCATGGGCGCTTGCAGGCCTCGCTGGCAGCCGAATTCGCGCGCCAGCTCCCCGGCGGCATCGTTCTTTCGGAATGCTCGATCCTGACGCGCATCGGCATAAGGGTCGCGGACGTGACCTGGGCCGCCGCTGGCTTCTTGGAAGCATATGGCGAGATCACTCCTTACAGGCGGGCGCCCGAAATTTGCGTTGAGATCGTCTCGCCTTCCAACTCGAAAGCCGAGATGAAGGAGAAGACCGACGCTTACCTGGAAGTCGGTGCAAGGGAGGTCTGGCTGGTCTTCGAGGACGGCACCATCCGCTACTTCTCGGCGAGCGGCGAAGTTTCCGCGAGCACGTTTTCCATCACAGTGGCACTGCCTCCGCCCGTCAAGTAGGGCGCGCCGGCGGCGATGCCGCGAACGAACTCCCAATGGAACGAGATGCCGGCCAGCACGGCGAGGTGAAATATCTCGTGCGGGCCGAAGACGCCCGCCACCAGCACCGGCCAGCCCAGGAAATCCGCCAGCGCCCCGATCGTATACGCGAGCGCTCCCCAGACCAGCGGCAGGACGAAGCGCACGCCGAAGCGGCGCGCGAGCGCCACGGTAGAGATCAGTCCCAGCCAGCCCAGGCCCAGGTACATCAGCAGCCCGAGCCATGGCGGCGTAGTGTCGAAGTACGCCGTCTTGAGCACCACCCCCGCGAACGCCGCGCTCCAGATTCCCGCCAGCAGGTAGCGCTGCCACCGCTCGCGCAGCAAGATCGCGTGAACCGGCGTGAAGCTGCCGGCGATCAGCACGAAGATCGCGGCATGGTCCATGCGCAGCAGCACGCCGCGCGCCGCCGTTCGCGGCGTCAACAGGTGGTAGACCCCGCTCAGCGACAGCAGCAGCACGCAGGAAAAAGCGAACACGGCGAGCGAGCTCACCCGCCGCGCATCGCCGCGGCCGCGGGCGATCAGGAAGAAGCTCAGGGTGGCGAAGACCGCGGCCGCTGCAAGGTGGGTCAGCGAGCTGACCGGATCGCTGAACCCGGGAATGGACAACATCGGGCATGGTACTAAACTACCGGCATGAAGCGCGAGAACGTCGTCGGCCGGGCCAACGTCGAGGACACGCCCGAGCTCGAGACCTACTACCGCGCCCTTGAGGGCGCGTCGCTCGGCGCGCTGTGGAACGTCGCCAACGAAATCGAGCCCTGGTACCCGCAGCCCAAGTCGGTGCCGACGCATTGGGCTTGGAAGCGGGTGGAACCTTACGTAAGAAAAGCGGCAACGCTTGTTTCCGCCGAGAAAGCCGCGCGCCGCGTCGTCATGCTGGTCAACCCGGGGCGCAAGGAATGGAGCGCCGCCGCCGGCCTGCTCTACACCGGCGTGCAGGTGATGAACCCGGGCGAGTTCACCTCAGCCCACCGCCACCAGGCGAGCGCGCTGCGCTTCGTCATGGAGGGCAAGGGCGCCTACACCGTGGTCGACGGCGAGCGCATGGCGCTCGGCGCGCGCGACTTCGTGCTCACGCCCAACGGCACCTGGCACGACCACGGCGTCGATGAGAGCGGCACGCAGTGCACCTGGCAGGACGGGCTCGACATCCCGCTGATGAATTCGCTCGATGCCAACTTCTACGAAGTGCATCCGCAGACCGTGCAGACGCCGTCACCGCTCTCGCGGGAAAACTGGAGCAAGCCCTACTCGCCCGTCTTTCTCTACAAATGGGATGACTGCTACGCAACCCTCAAGCGCGATGGAGTGTTCGAGTACAAAAATCCCCTGACGAACGGCCCGGTCATGCCGACCATGGGCGCGCGACTCGAACTCATCGACAAAGACACCAAGGCTGTCCGCCACACCGGCAGCGTGATCTACCAGGTCGCCACTGGACGCGGCTGGTCCGAAGTCGGCGGCAAGAAATTCGAATGGGAAGAGAAGGACATCTTCTGCGTACCGTCGTGGACGCGCTACCGTCATGGCGCGCACGGCGAAGCGGTGCTCTTCTCGTTCAACGACCTTCCCGCGATGCGGGCCCTTTCGCTCTATCGCGAGTCGCATGATTAGCCGCGAACAGAACGAGCTGATGACGCGTATCGGGCCGGGCACGCCGGCGGGAAAGCTGCTGCGGCGCTACTGGCAGCCGGTGGCGCTGGTGGATGAGATGCAAGGCGCGAGGCCGGTCAAGGCGGTCCGGCTGTTTGGCGAGAACCTGGTTCTCTATCGCACCGAGAATAATTTTTCTCTCATTCAAAGACATTGTCCGCATCGCGGCGCCGATCTCGCCTACGGCCGGCTCGAGCCTGACGGCCTGCGCTGCTCGTTCCACGGCTGGAAGTTCGACGCCGCCGGCAAGTGCGTCGAGACGCCGGCCGAGCCCGAGGGCAGCCGCCTTTGCGAGCACATCAAGACCCTTTCGTACCCGGTGGTGGAGAAGAGCGGCATCCTCTTCGCCTATCTCGGTGAGGGTGCGGCGCCGGCCTTTCCGCACTTCGATTGCTTCGTCGCCCCCGACGCCTATACGTTCGCGTTCAAGGGCTACTGGGACTGCAACTGGCTGCAGGCGCTGGAGGTCGGCATCGACCCGGCGCATGCGTCGTGGCTGCACAAGTACTTCGAGGACGAGGACACCGCGGGAAGCTACGGCAAGCAGTTCCGCGGCGTGCCCGCGGACTCCGATCTGCCGATCAGCAAGGTGCTGCGCGAGTACGACCGGCCGGAGATCCGCGTCGAGCGCGCCGAATTCGGCATGCGCCTGCAGACGCTGCGCCGCATCAGCGAGGCGCAGACCCACATCCGCGTCACCAACATCCTGTTCCCGCAGGCCTTCGTCATCCCGATGAACGCCGAGATGACCATCACCCAGTTCCACGTCCCGGTCGACGACACCGGCTGCTACTGGTACTCGATCTTCACCAGCTTCGGCGCGCCGGTGGACAAGGACACGATGCGCGAGCAGCGCCTGAAGACTTACCCCGCGCCGCACTACAAGCCGGTTTTCTCGAGAGAGAATTCCTGGGGATTCAACGCCGACGAGCAGCGCTCGAAGACCTTCACCGGCATGGGCTTCGATATCAACATCCATGACCAGTTCGCCTGCGAATCGCAGGGCCCGATCGCCGACCGTACGAAGGAGAACCTCGGCACGACGGACAAGGGCATCGTCCTGTATCGAAGAATTCTTCTTGATTTCATGAGAAAGAACGAGGCTGGCGAGCTGCTCGTGAACACGGATTTCTCCGGCCCCCCGACCATCGACGGCATCGGACCCACGTCCGGGATCGACGACTACTGGAAATCCGCCGACCAGACACGCCGCAAGCAAAGCAAGTGGGCGGCGTGAAACTCGAGGGGCTGAAGACGGTGCGGTTCTCCTTTGCCGACCAGCACGGCGTGCTGCGCGGCAAGACGCTGGCGGCCTCCGAAGCCGAGGCGGCGCTCGAGAAGGGCGTCACGGTCACCAGCACCCTCCTCCTCAAGGACACCTCGCACCGCACGGTCTTCCCCGCCTTCACCCCGGGCGGCGGCGTCGGCATGCCCGAATTGCAGGGCGCCGCGGACGTGCTGATGGTTCCCGATCCCGCGAGCTTCCGCGTCCTGCCGTGGGCGCCGGACACCGGCTGGTTCCTGTGCGACCTGAAGCTGCAGGACGGGCGGCCGGTCCCGTACTGCACCCGCTCGCTGCTGAAGGACGCGCTGCAGAAGTCTCCGTACGAGATGATCTGCGGCCTCGAAGTTGAATTTCATGTCTTCAAGGTAATAGACAAGAATCTAAGATCGTCCGACGCCGGGCAGCCCGGCACGCCGCCTTCCGTCGAGCTGCTGACCACCGGCTACCAGTACCTGACCGAGAACCGCTACGACCAGATCGACCCGGTTGTGGAGTTGCTGCGCGAGAATCTTTCCAAGCTGAATCTTCCGCTCAGAAGCTTCGAGGTGGAGTTCGGACCCAGCCAGTTCGAGTTCACGTTCAACCCGCTGCCGGCGCTCGCCGCCGCCGACGCCATGGTCCTGCTGCGCAGCGCGGTGAAGCAGGTGGCGCGCCGCCACGGCTACCACGCCACCTTCATGTGCCGGCCGAACCTGCCGAACGTGATGTCGAGCGGCTGGCATCTGCATCAGTCTCTTCAAAAATCTTCAAGAAACATTTTTTCCGATGAGAAGCAGGATCTGTCGGAAATCGGCATGCAGTACCTGGCCGGCCTGCTGGCGCACGCGCGCGGCGCCTGCGCGCTGGCCACGCCCACCATCAACGGCTACAAGCGCTACCGCCCCTACTCGCTCGCGCCCGACCGCATCGTCTGGGGCAAGGAGAACCGCGGCGCCCTGGTGCGCCTGGTCGGGTCTGCCGGGGACCCGGCCGCGCGCCTGGAAAACCGCATCGGCGAGCCGGCGGCCAATCCCTATCTGTATTTCGCCTCGCAGCTGTATTGCGGGCTGGACGGGGTGCAGAGAAAACTGTCGCCGCCGCCTTCGGCCGACACGCCCTATGAGGCGAACGCCGCCTTCCTGCCGCGAACCCTGACCGAGGCGCTCGCTGCCCTGCGGGAGGATGCCTATTTGAAACGCGCCTTGGGCGAGGGCTTCGTCGACTACTATTGCAGGATCAAGGAAGCCGAGATCGCGCGCTTCCAGCTCGAGGTCAGCGAGTGGGAGCAGCGCGAGTATTTCGACCTGTTCTAGACTAGCGCCGTGCTGACCCTCGAGCAGTATGAAAAGCTGATTCCCTCGTGCCACGTCACGCACGAAGGCAAGACCATCAGCTACCTCACGCCGAGCACCTTCCTCAAGTGGCGGGTGGACAGCCTGTTCACGAAAGAGCCCTGCACCATCGAATGGATCGCCGGCTTCGGCGCCGGCGAGGTGCTGGTCGACGTCGGCGCGAACGTCGGCATGTACTCGGTCTGGGCGGCCATGACGCGCGGCGTGCGCGTGTTCGCCTTCGAGCCGGAAGCGCAGAACTACGGCCTGCTCAACCGCAACCTGGTGCTCAACGGCCTGGGCGAGCGCGTGAAGGCGTACTGCCTGGCGCTTTCGGACGCGGCGGGCTTCAGCGAGCTGCACCTGGCCTCGCTCGACCCGGGCGCCTCGTGCCACCAGCTCGGCGAGAAGGTCGACTTCGCCCACCGCCCCGCGCAGCCCAGGTTCTCGCAGGGCTGCCTCTCCGCGCGGCTCGACGACCTGGTGCGCGACGGCGTGGTGCCCGCGCCGCAGCACATCAAGATCGACGTCGACGGCTTCGAGCCCAAGGTGATCGCCGGCGCGGCGCAAGTGCTGCGCACGCCGGCCACGCGCTCGCTGCTGATCGAGGTCAACCAGAACCTGCCCGACCACATGGCCATGGTGCAGGAGCTCAACCAGCTCGGCTTCGCCCACGATGCGGCGCAGGTGGCCCGGGCCGAGCGCAAGGACGGCATCTTCAAAGGCTGCGCGGAATATGTCTTCCATCGAAACTGAGCTGGAAGTCCTCTACAAGATAGGCAACGCCGCGGTGCGGGAGTATCCCTATCCGCATCTCTACCTGCCCGACGTCTTTCCGCAGGACTTCTACGGCGAGATCCGGCGCAACCTGCCGCCGCAGTCCGCCCTGAAGACGCTCGGCGAGCTCGGCCGGGTCACCGGCGACGGCTACCCGGAGCGGGGCGTGCTGCAGATGAAGAAAGAGGATCTCGCCGGCCTGGCGGCGCCGCAGCGTGACTTCTGGGAGCGCATGCGGACGTGGCTGCTCGGCCAGCGCTTCGCCGATACCATGATCGCCAAGTTCGCGCCGTACCTGGTGCACCGCCTGGGCGAGCTGCGCAACGTGCGCTTCGGCTGGGAAGCGCTGATCGTGAGGGACCGCACCCGGTATTCGCTCGGGCCGCACACCGACACGCCGAGCAAGGCGCTTTCGTTCCTCTTCTACCTGCCGGCGGACGACTCCATGGCGCACCTGGGCACCTCGATCTACATGCCGCGCGACCCGGCCTTTCTCTGCCCGGGGGGCCCGCACCATCCCTTCGACAAATTCCAGCGGATGCGGACCATGCCTTACCTGCCGAACTCGCTGTTCGCCTTCATGAAGACGGCGAACTCCTTCCACGGCGTGGAGCCGATCGAGGAGCCGGGGGTGCAGCGCGACCTGCTGCTCTACGACGTGCGCGCCGAGGTGAAGCAGCAGGCCACCAAGTTCACTTTCTGAGAAGGGAAGCAATGGAACAGCGCAAACTGGGGCGCAGCCCCCTGCAGGTCTCGGCGCTCGGCCTGGGCCTGATGTCGATGTCGGGGGTCTACGGCAACGCCGACGACGGCCAGTCGATCTCGGTCATCCACCACGCGCTCGAGCGCGGCGTGAATTTCCTCGACTCGGCCGACATGTACGGCTGGGGACACAACGAGGAGCTCCTGGGCCAGGCGTTGAAAGGAAAACGCGACCGGGCCGTGGTCGCCACCAAGTTCGGCCAGACGAAGAGCGCCGACGGCAAGCAGGGCATCGACGGCAGCCCGGCGTATGTGCAGCGCGCCTGCGAGGCGAGCCTGAAGCGGCTGGGCATCGACACCATCGACCTCTACTTCCAGCACCGCGTCGATCCCGCGACGCCGATCGAGGACACGGTCGGCGCGATGAAGCGCCTGATCGAACAGGGCAAGGTGCGCGCGCTGGGCCTGTCGGAAGCCGCGCCGGAGACCATCCGCCGGGCGAACAAGGTGCATCCGATCGCAGCGGTGCAGAACGAATATTCCCTGCTCTATCGCCAGGAAGGCGAAGAGACCTTGCGCGCCTGCCGCGAGCTCGGCATCTCGCTGGTGGCCTACGCGCCGCTCGGGCGCAGCATGCTCACCGGCACGGTGCACGGCAAGGCCGACCTGCCCGAAGGCGACCGCCGCTTGGCGCATCCTCGCTTTCAAGGTGATTCTTTGGAAAGGAATGTTTCCTTGGTCATGAAGCTCGAGGCGATCGCCAAGGAGAAGCGCTGCAAGCCGCCGCAGCTGGTCCTCGCCTGGCTGCTGGCGCAGGGGCAGGACATCGTGCCGATCCCGGGCACCAAGCGCAAAGAACGCTTCGACGAGAACCTGGCTTCCCTCGACATCAAACTGTCGGAGAAAGACCTGGCGCGAATTTCCGAGGCCGCCCCCGTCGGGGCGGGGGCAGGCACCCGCTACCCCGCAGATGCGATGAAGCGCGTGTACCGATAGTGCGAGGCTACGACGCCGGAAGGTGGCTGCTGCTGGCCACCCTCTGGTCGGTGCAGTACCTCTTCCTGCGCATCGCGGTACCGGTATTCGGCTCGCCCATCGCCGCCGAGGCGCGCGCGCTCTTCGCCGCGCTGTTCGTAGTGCCGTGGGTGGTGTACTACGCGCGGCTGCCGATCGCCCCTTTCGCGCGCTGGAAGGACCACCTCGCCGTCGGCGTGGTCAACAACGTGCTGCCCTTCGGCTGCATGGCGTGGGCGGCGACGGTGCTGCCGGCGGGCTACCTGGCGATCATCAACGGCATGGTGCCGCTGTGGACGGCGCTGTTCGCGGCCTGGCTGCTGCACGAGCCCCTCGGTGCGCGCCGCGCGGCGGGCTTCCTGCTCGGCCTCGCCGGCGTCGCGCTCCTCGTCAACCTCGGGCCGGTCGCGCTGGACGCCGGGACCGTCGCCGGCGCCTGCGTCGCGATGCTCGGCGCGGCGGGCTGGGGCTGGGCGGGCGTGATGATCAAGCAGCGCGAAGGCAGCATGCCGCCGATGGGCCTCGCCGCGGGCTCGATCGCCTGGGCGGCGGTGCTGATGGCGCCGGCCTGGGCCACCGCGCCGCCGCCGCAGGCCTGGACCGTCGAGGCGACGGCGGCGCTCATCGCCTGCGGGGCGCTGTGCAGCGGGCTCGCCTACCTGCCCTTCTTCACCCTGATCCGCGACATCGGCCCGACGCGCACGCTCTCGGTCGGCCTTCTCGTGCCGGCGCTGGGCGTGCTCTGGGGCTGGCTGCTGCTGGGCGAGCCCGTGACTTTCGTCATGGTCGCCGGCGCCGGCCTGGTGGTTTCGGCTCTGTTCCTGGTGATGCGCCGCTGATTTAACCCTTCTCCCGTCCGCTCCCGTTTAAAGGGGGGCTACCAACAACCGGGAGACGTCATGAAACTAGCAATATTGTGTTCTGCCGTGGCCGCGGCGCTTGCCGTCGGCGCGCAGGCAGCCCAGCAGGAGACGCCGAGCACCCTGGCGGACCAGCAGTCGGTGGCGGTCACGATCTACAACGAGAACCTGGCGCTGATCAAGGACACGCGCCGCATCCAGCTTCAGGCCGGCGAGAACCGGCTGGCGCTGCGCGAGGTGAGCGGGCGCATGCGCCCGGAGACAGCATCGCTGCGCAGCCTCTCCCATCCGGGCAGCTTCGCCCTGCTCGAGCAGAACTTCGACTTCGACCTGCTGACGCCGGCCAAGCTGCTGGAGAAGTATGTCGGCCGGGAAGTAAAGGTTTTCAGAGTCAATCCCAAAACAGGCGTCGAATCGTTCGAGACCGCAACCGTGCTCGCGGCCAACGCCGGCGTGGTGCTGAAGATCGGCGATCGCATCGAGACCGGGCTGCCCGGGCGCATCGTCTACGACGGCGTGCCGGCCAACCTGCGCGACCGCCCCACCCTGGTGACCGAGCTGCAGAGCACGCGCGCCGGCAGCCAGACCGTCGAGCTGTCGTACCTGTCTGGCGGCCTGGCCTGGAAGGCCGACTATGTCGCCGAGCTGAACGCGAACGACAGCGCCCTCGACCTGAACGGCTGGGTGACGCTGACCAACACCAGCGGCACCGCCTACCCGAACGCCCGCCTGCAGCTGGTCGCCGGCGACGTCAACCGCGTGCGCGACGAGATGCGCCTCGCCGCGAAGTCCTCCGGGATGCGGATGGCCGAGGCCGCCGCGCCGCAGGCGATGGCGCAGGAGGCGCTCTTCGAGTACCACCTCTACACCCTGCAGCGCCCGACCAACATCGCCGACAACCAGACCAAGCAGGTCGCGCTGCTCAACGCGGGCAGCGTGCCGGTGGTGAAGGAGCTGCTCCTGCAGGGCAGCGACTACTACTACCGCTCGAGCGTCGGCGGCATCGGCCAGAAGATGAAGGTCGGCGTCTTCGTGCAGTTCGAGAACCGCGAGGCCTCGCGCCTGGGCATGCCGATGCCCAAGGGCGTGGTGCGCGTCTACAAGAAGGACAGCGCCGGCAACGCGCAGTTCGTGGGCGAGGACCGTATCGACCACACGCCGAAGAACGAGCGCGTGCGCCTGAAGCTGGGCGAGGCCTTCGACGTCACCGCCGACAAGAAGCAGACCGACTTCAAGCGCCGCGAGCCGACCAACAAGGCGAGCTACGTCTTCGAGAGCGCCTACGAGATCGTGCTGCGCAACGCGAAGAAGGAAGCCGTCACCGTAGTCGTGCGCGAGCCGGTGCCGGGCGAATGGAGCGTGCTCGAGCAGAGCCACCAGCACACAAAAGCGGCCGCCGGCACCGCCGAGTGGAAGCTCGACGTGCCGGCGGAGGGGAGCACTACGCTCCGGTACCGCGTGCTGGTGCGCTACTAGTCGTCGCGGTCGTGGCCGTGGCCGTGACCGTGGCCGTGGTCGTCGCGGTCGTGGTCGCGGTCGTGTCCGTGACCGTGACCGTGGCCGTGGCCGTGGTCATGATCGTCGTCGTCGCGACCCTTCCGGTCTTCCTTGCAGACGAAGTTCGCCGCCTCGTCGATGCTGCCCCGGCCCTTGTAGTGCGCGCGCATGGGATAGGCGCAGATGGGCCGCGTGCGCACGACGACGCCGCTGTTCACCCGCGAGGCGACGATCTGCTTCGGCGCCACGCCGTCCTCCACCCACTGCTCGAGCGCGGTGAGCGGGTCCCAGGTGTTCGGGCCGCCCGCCGAGCCGCCGCCGCAGTGGCCGACGTTCGGCAGCAGGAAGAGCCGCGCGACGTCTTCGACGTCGGTCTTGTCCCGGCCGCGGGTGTTCTCATCGAAGAACTTGCCCACCCGCTCGTAGTACGCGATGGTGTCTTTGGCCTGGGGAAGCGGGTCGGACCAGCCGTGCCAGATGATCATCTTGCCGCCGCGCTTGGCGAACTTGCGCAGGTCCACGCTTTCGGCGTGGTGGATGAACTCCAGCGTCTCGCCGCCGTACCGCTTGTTCATCGACAGCGCGACGTCGACGTCGAAGCGGAACGTCCGGAAGTCGTACGCCGGATTCTGGAACACCGTGTTGGCGAAGAAAGTGGTGTATTGCGTGTTGGGCGCCGAGCCGATGTTCTGGGCCTCGTCCAACTCGGAGCCGAGCGGCGGTCCGGGGTAAAGCAGCTTGCCGGTGTTGAGGTCGGTCGCGCCCCGGTAGATGCACCTGAAGGTCTCGACCTGCGCCGCCGTCAGGCAGCGCCCGTCATCGGCGCCGGCGCACTGGATGCTGGCCGGGTCGAAGTTGCAGCGGCGCGGATCGTCGATCTGGCCGTCGACCAGCCCGTCGATGGCGTCGCACTTGGCGACGACGGCCTCGAAGATCGGCCGCAGCTTCGACGTGGGAATGGCGCGCGCGCCTGTCGAGTCGAGGTGGTTGCACTGCCAGGTATTGACGTGCCGCGCACGCAGGTCGATGACGCGGTACACCGGCGCGCCGGCGATGATGCCGTCGTAGTCGTCGGGGTAGCGCTGCGCCTCCATGAACGCCTGGCGCCCGCCGGTGGAGCAGGCGTTGAAGTACGACTTCGAGATCGACTTGCGGTAGAAGGCCTTGATGATCGCCTTCGAGCGCACGGCGGTCTCGTGGATCGAGCGGTAGCCGTAGTCCTTGATGGGCTGCGCGTCGGTCCACCACGGATCCGTGGCGGCGTTGGAGTCGTGCCCCGTGTCGGTCGACGAGGTGGCGTAGCCGCGCGCAACTGCGGCGCGCAGGTCGCTATAGGTGATCGAGCCGGCCAGGCCGCCGTTGCCAACGCCCTGGTACTTGCGGTTCCATTCGCCGGTCGGCAGCCACACCTCGAAGACGTTCTCCGGCGCGAAGACGCCGCGCACGCGGCAGATCGGCGCCTCGATCGTCCCCACGGGCTGGGGATGCGCGCCCGCGGGCAGCGACTCGACCAGCGTGAACGTGGTTTGCGGCAGGCCGAGCCTTTCGAACGTGGCCACATCACATGGCGCGGTAGCGGCGGCCATCCCCGGCAATACCGCTAAAGCGGCGAACAAGATGCACTGCAACTGAGCAAAGAAACGCCTGCGCATGTGACTCCCCTTGAAGATCGGAATTTTTTTCCTCGTCTACGGAAAATACTGCGCGCCTTTGGCGAATTCGACAAGAGAAAAGAAAGTTACCGCGGTAACGAATCGCGACCGTCAGCGGTAACGAATAGCGACCAGTCGTCCTCTCCCCCAGCGAAGTGCGATAGCCGACATCCCGCCGGCGATCGCGGTCATACTCCGTGTGGTGTTTGTCGTGAAAGTCGCCACGTTTCTCGGGGTTGGCCTCGTGGCCGCCGGCTGCGCGGGCGCCGCCCAGGGCCGGTCGAGCTACGGCACCGAGCCGAATTGTCCGCCGATCACCCGGTAACGCTGCAGCTCATGCGCATCGGCTTCGACTATCGTTTTTGATCGTCTACCAGTTGTTCGCGAAGTCGGGGCATTGCATGTTCTGCCCGGTCGCCCAGCCCTTGATCGCGTCGAGCAGGAAGTCCTGGCCCGCAGTCACGTCGAACCACTGCAGCCAGGAGCGGCTGCCGGCCACGGGATAGGCATCGACGACCAACCGGTATGCGCCGCCATCGGGCACCGGCGACACATGGATCTCGCCCTTGGTATGCCATTGCACGTGCAGCTCGACGCGCTCCGGGGCGACCACCACCGTCGGCTTGTACGTGGCTACGTACGTCCGGATGATCTCCTGGTAGTTGGTGATGGTCTTCGTCGTGGCGGTTACGGTGCCATCGAGGCATTCCGGCGCCTTCTTCGCGAACGCCGCGGCTACGTCGTGCAGCGGGCGGTCGACCTCGATGACGCCGCTCCTCGGGAGCAACGCGGCGGAGGCTGCGCGGCGGAATTCCTCGGCCGTCTGCGACGGCTGGAGAGCGGCGCAGCCGGCCAGCAGTGCCAAAGACACGGCAATAGCCGGCTTCATGGCTTCCCCGGCTAGCAGCGCCGGCGCGTATCGATCTCGCGGTCGGTGCCGGCGCGCAGGTCGATCTCGCGCAGCTCGATATCGTGGATCGAGTCCTTGTAGGCCACGCGCAGCTCGTAGCGGTTGCCCGCGCGCGGCAGCGCCTGCACTTCCTTCTTGATCGGAGTGTCGGCGGGCAATAGGCCCCCCCGGTGGAACTCGAACACCAGCAGGCTGGCCCGGTCCGCGGGCAGGCCCAGCTCGATGAGCGGCCGGTCCAGGGCGACGAAGCCTTCGTATTTCCTCGTGCAGCCTTCGCCCAGGCTGTGGACCTCGAGGGCTACGCGGCCCCCCGCGGTCACGGTCATCACTTTCAGATTCTTCTCCGGCAGATCGGGATACGGCTTGGAGTCGGTGCATCCCGCCGCCAGGGCAAGTGACAGCGCCAAGGCTGTCCGCCCCACCCTCAACCCTCCACCGGCAGGATCTTCACCGCGTATTCGTAGGAGAGCTTGCGCCGCAGCACCGGATCCTCCAGCTCCATCCGGAAGCGCGCGCCGCCGCGGATGCCTCCCTTGGCGGCCAGGGTGCCGCAGAACATCGCCTGGCCCGCGGCAAGCTTTCCATACCGCGCCATCAAATCCTCGGGCGAGCGCATGGCGGTAACCGGGCCTTCCTGGTAGAGCTCGCCGTCGGTCCACGAGCGAAGCATCAGCTTTTCCCAATGCGGCCGGACTTCCTCGTACGACCAGGAGTCGGCGGACACCGGCTTCGCGCAAAGCTGCTTGGAGAGCGAGACGCCGATGGTCTCGGCCTTGCGGTCGGTGTGGTCGGATCCCACGGCGACGCGCAGGGCATCGGCCGTTTTCACGAGCACGAATTCGACTTCGCCGCTCGTGTCCGGGCCGGAAACCTGGATTTCGGCCGCATGCGTGAAGAGCGAGGCGGCGACGCGGTAGAAGATCGGCGTGGTCTTCGGCGGCTTGACGCCGATTTCCTCGAGCTCCTTGATGTGCTTGCGCAGCGCGGCCTCGTCGCGCCCGGTCCAGCCGGCGATGACCAGCTCAGTGATTGGGTATGTCATAGGAAGCCATCAGATCGTCCACAACCTTGTGGAAACCGTCCCAGGGCGCCTCTCGGAAGTTGTGGTTGCGAATGATAAACGAGGCGCCGGCGTAGAACTTCTCGTATTGCAGGTGGCGACCGGCGAACTCCGAGCCGACCAGGTCCCAGGCGAGCTTGTAGAGCTTCATGCGCGCCGTGGCGCCGAGCTGCGGCGTCTGCCAGTAGGCCTCGAACTGCGCCTTGAGCTTCGGGTCCTGCATCACGCTGATGTCGGCGGGCATCTGGAAGATGCCGCCGCCGCACAGCTCGCGCAGCGCGTCGATGATCTGCGAGTGGCCCTCGGTGCACCAGTTGAGCGCGGCGTACATGTAGCGCCGGTTGAAGGTCTTCCAGCCCGCCGGCCAGTCCTCGGCGTCCTGGATCTGCCCGGCGATCATGCCGCCGAGCGCCGCCTCGAGCGCGGCGAAGCGCCCGAGCACCTCGCGCACCGCGGGAATCTCGTGCGCGCCGGAGGCCTGCGCGATGCGGCTCGCCAGGCCGACGATCAGCCGCATCTTGGCGTGGAAGCGCACGTTGGACTGGTGGTTGCCGTAGCAGTGGCCGGGCGTCTTGATGTAGATGTCGCGCGCCAGCACCGCGTCCATGTGCACGAACACCTTCTCCCACGGCACCTTGACCTCCTCGCACATCACCATCGAGTCGGTCTCGTCGAAGCGCCAGCTGAGCGGGCTGTCGAACTCGCTCTGCGCGTGACGCTCGAAAGGCTTGCGCGACCACAGCGTCACGCCCGGCGCGTTCACCGCGATGGCGCAGGTGATCGACTCGGCAAGCTGGTTGGGCGCCAGCGGAATCAGGTTGCCGATCCAGATCTCGTTGGCGAACACCGCGCCGGTGGCCAGCATCTTCATGCCGGAGACCACCACCCCGTCGTCGTCCTCGCGCACCACGCGCAGCGTCGGGACCGGCAGGTTCTGCTTCTCGTAGAACTCCGGGTTGCGCGCCGCCTGCGGCGGAATCACGGCGTAGACCGCGTAGACGTCTTTTTGCCGCAGGTGCTCGTAGTACGCCGTGAGATTCTTTTCAAAGCGACCAAAAACGGAAGGGTTCATCGCCATTCCAGTGACGAAGCTCGACACGTGGTCGGGCGACCGCCCCAGCAGCCCATAGCTCATTCTGGCGATCACTTCGTGGATCGCCCTTCGCTTCCCGAGGTCGTCGCGCGTGCGAGCCTTGAGGAAATAATTGCTGAAGCGCTCGCCGTTCTCCTCGAAGCTGAGAGAAGGATCAGAGGCCTTCAGGTCGTAGATCGCGGCGACGGTGCGCGCGGCGTTGCGGAACGCGGGGTGCGTGGTGACGTCGTCCACGCGTTCCGCCCCGATATAGACCACCCGCCCGTCGCGGATCTGCCTTAGATGCTCACTTCCGCTCTTGAGCATCTGGCTGGTAGTAGTGCATCTCGTGAAGGATGCAGCCGCCGCGCGAGGTGAAGGGGCCGTGATGCACGCCGGGAGGCCGGCAGGCATAGGTGGACGCGAAGCACTGCTCGCCGCCCTGGCCTTGCGCGTCGTTGCCCACCACCAGGTCGCCATGCACCACGTAGACCTCTTCCCAATGGTCGTGGACGAAGGGCACGGTCGAGAAGGCGCCGGCGTCGATCTTCAGCAGCCGGGTCCGGCTGCCCCGCTTCGCCGTCTCGTCCAGGTCGGAGCCGAGGATCTTCTGCCAGAACCCGGGCGGATAGCCCGGCGGGCGCTCCCAGCCCGCGTTCAGGTCGACCTTGACGAACTCCAGATGTTGCTTCGGCTTCATGCTGCCTCCCGTTGTAGAAATTCAAGCAGGGCCACCGCGCGGTCGCCCGAGGCGAGTTGCTCGCGGACCAGCGCGCGCAGCTCGCGAAAGCGCCTCGCGCCGAGGCTCCCGAACAGGACGTCGTTGATGCGCACCTGGTAGGGCGCGAGGCGCTCGAGCATCGCGCGGCACTTGCGCGCGGCGTGCAGCAGGACCTTGCGCCCGTCGTCGGGGTCCGAGGACTTCTCCAGCACGCCGCGCTCGACCAGCTTGTTGGTCTCGATGGTGATGAAGGCGCCGGAGCGGTGCAGGCGCGCCGCCACCTCGCCGACCGACACGCCGTCGGTGTGGCTCACCAGCATCAGGATCTCGTACTGCGCTGCCGAAACCCCGGCGATGGCGGCAAACGCGTTGCGGCAGGCGTCGAGCCGGTAGCCGTACGCGATCAGGTCGAGGATGAAGTCGCGGAAGTCCGCGTCCGAGCCGCCCGCCAGCAGCTTGGGGGATACGGTAAGAGGTAGATCGTTTCGCTTGCGGGGCCTCGGCATCGGCCGCCTCCGATTGACGAGATCGATTCTCGACCTGACAATTACCTTTGTCAATTAGCTATCTACATTTGTGATTGTCCTCTACGCCTGGCCCACGCCCGATGCGCGCAAGATCTCGGTCATGCTCGAGGAGACCGGCCTGGCCTACGAGATCGTGCAGCGCGAGCAGCCGCCGGCGATCGAGGACGACGAGGTGCCCCTCGAGCTGGCCGAGGCCGGCGCGATCCTGATCTACCTCGCCGAGCGCACCGGGCGCCTGTTCCCGGTCGAGCGGCGCTACCGCTACCCGGCGCTGCAGTGGCTCCTGTTCCAGGAGAGGGACGGCGAGCGGCTCGGCGCCGCGCTCGAGCGGCGCCTGGGCGAGGCGGAGTTCCTCGCCGGCGCCTACTCCATCGCCGATATCGCCGCGTATCCCTGGGTCATGCGCCACGCCGAGTACGGCCTGAGCCTCGACGCCTACCCCGCGCTCAGGCGCTGGAGCGACGCGATCGGCGGCCGGCCGGCAGTGCAGCGCGGGATGGCGGCGCTGAAACCCTAGCGTTCGTGAATCGCCGGCTCAGGCGGCGGCTGCCTGCCCGCGCTCGGCGTCGATCATCCTGCCCAGCAGCGTGCGCCGGAAATGCGCCAGCGGCGCGTCGGCGACGATGCCGTTCATCTTGAAGTTCGGGTCGGCATCGAGCACTTCCTGCTGGCCCTCGATGATGAACTTATCCTCGAGGAAGCCCTCGATCATGCTCTTGTTCAGCGACTCGGCGACGGCGGGATTGTCGAGGTCGTAGTCGTGCAGGTAGTCCCAGAAGAAGTGCGTCGAGCGCTGCGTTTCCGGAGTGAAGAACTGGCAGTTGCGGTACTGCTTCGCGCCCTGCAGGTTGCCCTTCTCCGCGCCGCTGCCGGCGGGCGAGAACAACGTCTCCATGAAGAAGATGCCGGGCACGTGCATACGAGCGATGTTGCGCCTATCAACTTTATTTTTCTCGCTGACAACTTTTCCATGAAACGGTGGAGCGTCCGCATTCATGTGCCAGCGCTCGACGCGGAAGCCGTCCTCGAGGCGCTCGATCGCGGTCGGCTTGGACTTGAAGGCGTATTCCTCCGAGCCGCCCAGCGTCTTCGTGTGGACGAACGCCAGGTGGGCGAAGTCGCTCAGGTTGTCGACGATGAGGAGGAAGCTCGCGTTGTAGTGCATGTAGTCGGGCTTGCCGCGCCAGGCCGGGTCGCGCAGGTACGGGAAATCGAGGATCTTCGCCGGGTCGGCGAGCGCGGCCTCGCCCATCCAGATCCACACCAGGTGGTCGCGCTCGATCACCGGATAGCTGCGCACGCCGAGCTTCGGCGGGATGTTGTCCTGTCCGGGAATCTGGATGCACTTGCCGCTGGGGTCGAACTTCAGGCCGTGGTACATGCAGCGCACGTCGTCGCCTTCCATCCGGCCGTTGGAGAGCCTGGCGCCGCGGTGGCAGCAGCGGTTGTCGAGCGCGACGACGCGGCCGCTCTCGCCCTTGTAGAGGAGAACGGGCTCCTCCAGGATGGTGCGCGCGAGGAGCTTGCCGTCGATCAGCTCGTAGTCCCAGGCCGCGACGTACCACGAGTTCATCAGGAAGGTACTCATGAGCCGATTATCACGCCGGGCGGCTGCGCATAGCAGAATTCGGCGATATCCCGGGGCCGGCACCACCACACCTTCCCCGCGCGGGCATGCTGCATGCAGTGCTGCAGCGCAGCGCGCAGGCGGCGCAGCCGGAAAGGCTGGCCGAACACGTACGTGTGCACGGAGACGTTCATCACCAGCGGGTGGTGCTCGCACTGCTCGGCCATCTCGTCGAACTGGTCGACGATCATGTCGCAGAACTCGGCGGCGCCCTGCTTGCGATGCACGATCGCCTGCGAGTCGTTGAGCTCGATCGGATACGGCACCGACAGGATCGGCCCGGCGCGCGTGCGCAGCCAGACCGGCTGGTCGTCCATCGGCCAGTCGAGCAGGTACTTGTAGCCCAGCTCCTTCAGGAGGTCGGGGGTATGCGCCGTCTCGTACGCGCCCGAGCCCATCCAGCCTGCCGGCGGCTTGCCTTCGTGGCGCGCGATGGTCTCCGTGACCTCGCGCAGGATGCGCTCCTCGTCGGGCTGCCAGACGCCGCGCATATTCTCGGCGTTGGTGCGGCCGTGCGCTACCACCTCGTCGCCGCGCTTGCGGATCGCCGCCATCACCTGCGGCGCGTACTCGTAGACCAGGCTGTTGGTGTTGTGCGCCGCCGGCAGCTTCAGCTCATCGAACAGCTCGAGCAGCCGCCACACGCCGATGCGGTTGCCGTAGTCGCGCCAGGAGTAGTTGCGGTGGGTCTGCGGCTCGCCGGTCTTCGCCGGGTCGTGGCCGAGGCCGGCGCCGAAGGCGAACCACTCGACGTTGGTGGTGAGGCAGAAGGCAAGACGCTTGCCGCCCGGCCAGCTGTAGTCCTTGCGTTCCGGTAAAGGAACGAAGTCGTAGCGGCTGTGCTGGGGCAGCAGCGGCTTCAATCGACCTTCGCGCCTGAAGCCTTCACCACCGGCGCGAGTTTTGTAATTTCACTTTGAGTTCTTATTTGAAACTCCTCCGGTGACATCACTAGCGGATCGGCGCCGATATTCGCCCACACCGGCTGCATCTCGGGGGCCTTCACCGCCTTGGCGAATTCGGCGTTCAGCCTGCGCACCAGCGCCGGGTCCATTCCTTTCGGGCCGAGGACGCCGGAGTACAGGACGATCTCGAAGCCCGGCATGCCGGCCTCGATCATGGTCGGCACGTCGGGCGCGGCGGCCGAGCGCTGCGGCGTGGTGACCGCCAGCGCGCGCAGTCTGCCGCCACGCGTGGCCGACACCGCGGGCGGCATGGTGGAGAAGACGAAGGTCACCTCGCCGCCGAGGATGGCGGCGGTCGCCGGGTTGCTGCCCTTGTAGGGCACGTGCAGCGCGTCGACGCCGGCGGCCGACTTCAGCATCTCGGCCGACAGGTGGACGATGGTGCCGTTACCCGAAGAACCGTAGGAGTACTTGCCGGGGCTCGCCTTGAGCAGCGCGATCAACTCCTTCACGCTGCCCGCCGGCGTGCAGGAGTTGATCGCGCTCATCAGCGGCGTGGAGGCCACCATGGCGACGAAGGTGAAGTCCTTCATCGAGTCGTACGGCAGCTTCGGGTACAGCGTGGTGTTGATCGCGTGCGTGGTGATGTCCTGCAGCCAGATGGTGTAGCCGTCGGGCGCCGACTTGAGGGTGAAGTCGCCGGCGATGGTGGTGCCGGCGCCGGGCTTGTTCTCGACGATCACCTGCTGGCCGAGCTGCTTGCTGAGGGGGATCACGATGGCGCGGGCCAGGACGTCCGAGATGCCGCCGGCGGCGAAGCCGACCACAAGGCGCACCGGCTTGTTGGGATAGTCGGATTGCGCAGAAGCGTGGCCGACGACAAACAGCAGGACGAGCAGAATGTTCTTCATGGCGCATTCTCCCGCGTTCAGGCGGGAGGCCGCCACATTGCCAGCGGAACAACCCTAGCGCCAGCCCTTGCCGAAGGGCCGGTAGTCGCTGTGCCAGTGGCCCGGCCAGCAGTCGTTCCGGTGCGTCCCGCCATGCGAGGGCCGCTTGCCGTCGTCCTTGACGTTCAGCTTCACCTCCACGGCCTGCGACACGTTGTTGCCGTCGGTGAACTCGTACCAGAACGAGTCCTTGCCGTTGTAGTTGCGGTCCGGCACATAGGTGAACGAGCCGTCGGCGTTGAACTTCAGCGTGCCGTGCTCCGGCCCCTCGACGACGCGCGCGGCCAGCGTCGCCGCCGCCGGGCTGCGGTCGTTGGCGAGCACGCCCTTCGCCGCGTTGACCTGCAGCACGCCGTCCTCGGTCAGCTTGTAGTCGTCGGCGCGGGAGTCGAAATTCTTCGTCTCCACCGGCTTCTTCACCGTCACCTTCAGCGTGTCGGTCTTCACCCCGCCGTCGTTGTCGGTCACCGTCACGGTGACCGTGTACACCCCGGCCTTCGTGTAGGTGTGCTTGCCCTTCACCAGCCCGTCGGCGCCGCCGCCCGGCTCGGTCACCTTGCCGCTGCTGAAAGTGCCGTCGCCCCAGTTGATCGTCGCCGCATGGGTATCGCTGACGCCCAGGTCGCCGAACGCCGCGGCGATGCTCACCTCCGCCTCGGGTTTGTCCTTGTCCTTGCGATGCTCGCGGTGGTCGTCGTCGCGATCCTCGTCGATGTCCTGCAGGCCGACCACCTGGTCCGCGCCCGCCTCCACCCGCGGCGCGGCATTCGTCGCCTTCAGCGCGACCGTCATCACGTCGCTTTCGCCGCGCGAATCCGTCACCGTGAAGGTGACCGAGCCGCTCGCCTCGTCCACCGGCGTCCACACGAACTCGCGCGTCAGCGCATTGAAGGTCGCGCCGGCCGGCATCGCGCCCGCCGCATAAGTGAGCGCATCGCCGTCCGTGTCGGCCGCCTGGACGGTGAAGCGCAGCTCGCGCCCCTCCTCCACCGTCCGCGGCCCGATTTCCACGAAGACGGGTGCGTGGTTGATCTCCGGGGTCGCAGTGCCGGTCGCTTCGTCAATAACCAGGCCCTCTGGCGCCACCGTCTCCGCAAAGGTCCCGGACTGGGTGCCGGCGGCAAGGAAGCCGAACTCGTCGCCGGCGGCCGGCACAAAACCGCCGGTCAGCTCGACTTCAAGCGTGCCCCCCAGCATCACCGCATCCGAGAACATGATCTGGGTGAAGTCGCCCTCGCCGGTACCGCCCAGGTCCACATGCAGGACCCCGGTGGGAGCAACCACCACGCTCGGCGCGCTGAACAGGACGTCGTTGGCGCCGACGTCGACGTCTCCCGTGATCGTGATCAGGCTGGCGGCGCTGAACTCGACGTCCCCGGCCGCACTAACGCTGGCAAGCGTCAGCTCGCCAGCGACCTGATCGACGTGGATCTCGCCCTCGGAGTCCGGGTCGCCGAGCGAGGCGAAGCTCATCGTCCTGAGCCCGAATCCGCTCAACGCCGCCGTGGCTGCCGTTCCCGAGGTGGCACGAAGAGTGCCGACTTGGGTTTCGAGCGCATCTATCGCCGTGCCGTTGAAGCCGATGTGGCGCCCGGCCGAGAGCGTTACCGATCCGCCGAGCAAGTTCAGCGCCGAGCCGTTGGCGTCGGTGATGTCGCTGCTCGCCCCGTTTGTGGTGATGCTGATCGCGCCGACGCCGCGCCTTGCCCGATCCAGGCCCAGCGCAAGCGAGCCGCCGCTCGCCGCTTCCTGAATGTAGATGTCGCCGGTGAAGTCCCAATCGCCGGAGGTGGCGCTCAAGGTGGCGGCTTCCGTCTCCAGAGCGTCGATCGTGGCGCCGCCGAAGCCGATGTGCCGCGCTGCCGTCAGGGTCACGTTCCTGCCGGCGAGGTTCACTGCCGAGCCGTTCCCGTCCAGGATGTCGGCCCCGCCGCCGACCGGGTCGGCCGTGAGGACGATGTCGCCGCTCGCGCTGATCCGGTTCAGCACCAGCGAACCCGACACCTGCTCGATGCGGACATTCCCTCCACGCGCGTCCGCCGCCAGGCTGCCCACTTGCACCCCAAGGAACGCGTGATCCCCAAACGCGTCGCCAATGTGGCCTGCCGCCGAGAGCGTCACGGCACCACCGCGCAAATTCAGTCCGGAGACGCTCCCCATGATGCTGCCGGCGCTCGTGATACCGATCGAACCCGCGCCGCCGTTTGCGTCGATCAGATCGAGCTCCAGCACGGTAAGACCCGTCGCCGCGGCGAGCTGGTTGAGGTAGATATCCCCGTGGGAAGACGCCGTGACTGCGCTGTTCTGCACGTCCAGCGCGTCGATCGTGATGCCATCGAAACCGATATGCCGTCCCGCCGTCAGCACCACGTGACGGGCAGCCAGGTTCGCCGCCGCGCCGTTGCCATCCAGGATGTCGGCGTCAACTCCGCGAGTCGTGATGCGGATCTCGCTTTCGCTGCCTGGTGCGCCTGCTGCGCCGATCCGGTTCAACAGCAGCGAACCGCCGACCTGGTCGATGTCGACATCTCCGCCAAGCGCGTCTGCCGTCAGGCTCGCCAGCTTCGTCTCGAGGGCATCGCGGATCCCGCTGGACCCGACCGAACCGATGGATTGCGCTGCGCTGAGCGTCGCCGCGGCCCCTATCAGGTTCATTTCGGCGCCGTTGTTGTCGGTGATGCCCCCGGAAAGGCTCCGCAGATCGATTGCGCCGGCACCGCCGTCCGCACTGACCAGGTTCAGCCGCAGGGAGGCTCCCCGGATGTGAATGTCGCCCTCCGCCGCAGTGGTCCCCGAGGCCGCAGCCAGCCCGCCCTGGCCCTCTGGCGCGGAAGCGAGTACGTCAAGAGGGCGGGCCGCGCTGCCGATGTGCCGGCCGGCCGACAGCGTCACGCCCGCACCGGACAGATGGCGCGTAGTCTCGAACGGCTGGCCGGCCAGGATATCGCCGTCGGCTCCGCTGGTCGCGATGTCGATGAAGCCGAAAGTTCCGCCGATGCTGCTTTTCACCTCGCCGAGCGTCAGCGCGCCGCCGCTCGCGGTCTCGCTGATGCGAATACTGCCGGCGAAGTCGGATGAAATCAGGTAGGCATAGAGCACGTCGATCTCGGACTCCAGGGCATTCGCCGTGACGCCGTTGGAGCCGATGTGCCGCGTCGCCTTGAGCGTCACCTCTGCGCCGCGAATATTCAAAGCCGCGCCATTGCCGTCGGTAATGGCGCCCTGATTGGTCGAGATCGAGATCCGCCCGGCACCTTCATCTGCATCGATCAGGCCCAGCGCGAGCGAGCCGGAAGTGTTGACGGTGATGTTGCCTGTCGCGCCCCCAATCCCCGAGTGCGCCGTCAGCCTCGCGGCTTGCGCGCTGACGGAGATGTCGCGCCCCGCCGCAAGCGTCACCTCTGCACCCCGCACGAGGCCGGTAATGTCGGCGGTCGCACCCGCGGCGGTGATGCCGATCGCACCCGCGCCGCCGGCCGCGACGACCGCGTTCAGCGCGAGCGAGCCGCCGCTCGCCGCTTCCTCGACGTAAATATCGCCCGCGGCTGCCGCCGTCCCGGAAGTGGCTGCCAGGACGCCGATCTCGGTCTCCAGCGCATCGACCGTCGCGCCGTCAAAGCCGATATGCCGGCCCGCGCTAAGCGTTACGACGCTGGCCTGCAGATTCAGAGCGGTGCCGTTGCCGTCGGTGATGTCGCCGGCCGAAGCGAGCACGATGGAGCCTGCGGCGCTGACCAGATCGAGCACCAGGCCGTCGGCGCCGGCGGTGTCCTGCTCGTTGATGAAGAGGCTTCCCCCGGCGACGGCGCCCAGCCTGGCGACGTCCGTACCGACGCTCGCCCCCGCGCCGCCAATGTCGAGCGCCGCTTGCAGAGTCAGCGTCTCGGCGCGGATGACGCTGGAGGCGAGGCCATCGCTCCAGATCGAACCCGCCGAGGTCAGGTGGACGTCGCCGATGCGGTCCTCTTCGCCGACCACCACCCTGTACGGGAAGAACGGCACGGTCTCGACGATGTAGACGAACCTCTCTCCGGCACGGATCTCGCCGATGGCAAGACCGTCGGCCGATGCCGTGTCGAGCTCGTCGATGTACACCCCGCCGTCATGCTGCAGCCGGCCAAACCAGGGGTCGGCAATGCCCGCGCGCGCCTCGATCGAGGTCACGTCGGTTTCAAGCGCGTCTCCGCTTGCCCCGATGTGGGTGCCCGCGGTCAGGCTGACCGCTCCCGCGCGGATGTTGAGCGCCGCGCCGTTGCCGTCGCGGATCGAGCCGGCCGGCAGGATGCCGAGGTCCAGCAACTCCTCGAGAGAAGTGAGGGTGACCATGTCGAGAGACAGCTCGAAGTGCAGCCCCGAGCTGATGACGACGTCGCCGACCTGGCCGACGCCATCGCCATAGGCGTCGATGAGGTTCAGCGCCAGGCCGTCCAGGCCGGTATCGAGCTCGTTGATGTAGATCCCACCGTCGCCTGCTGTGCCGGATGCAACCGTCAACGCGCCGGCGTCGGTCTCGATGGGGTTGTTGATGTCGCCCACGTAGAACGCCGCACTCAGGGTAAGGCTGCCGGCGCTGACGTTGATGACCTCAAACGGAGAAATGTATTGCGCGTCAACGATTGCGGCGCCGGTGATGCTGACGTCGTCCCCCAGCGCGGTCACGGTGCCGAGATAGATCCAGGCGCCGTCTGCGGTCACGCTCACGTCGGCATCGATGCCTGCGGCCACGATTTCGAGCAGGTCGAGTTCGTTGCCGGTATGGGCGATAAACACGCCGCCGCCCGTCGATTCGGCATCGGTGGTGTACGCCGTTAGTACCTCCACCTGGACGTCGATGGCGTCGGCGGAGCTTCCGACCGCCGTCCCGGCGCTCAGAACGGCCGACTCCGCTTCGATATTGTTGAAGCTGAAATGGCCTTCAGGGATGTCCCGATCGTTGCCGTCGACGAGCGCGCCGGCGACATCGAGCGTGACGACCGTGTCGAAGTAACTGTCCGTCCGGACCAGGCCGAGTACCACGTCGCCAGGCGCCGCCGTCGTCACGCGAACCTCGCGCCCCGCGCTGATCTCGAGCCAGGCGAGGCCGTCGGCCTCGTCCACAAACACGCCCTCGTCGTCGAAGCCCTGTCTGACGATCAACCGATCCACTGCGGTATCGAGAGCACTGGCGGCGGTGCCGACCTTGCGGGCTTCGAGCCGCGCCTCGCCGGCCACGATGTCGACTTCCGCATCGCCGTCCAGGATCTCGCCCAGCGCAATGACGTCGACCATACCGCCCGCGGCATCGATGCCGAGCTGCAGGAGGCCGCTCGCTTCGCGGACGATGATCTCGCCATCGCTCTGCTGGCCGGGCAGCGACTGCAGGATGCTGATGTTCAGCTCGTCGACGTCGGTCGACAGCACGTTGTTGCCGGTGAGAAGCCCGCCCCGAATGTCCGCCGCTGTGATCGAGAGGGTACCGGCCTTGAGCCGCGCCTCCGTGTGGAGGGCCCCGTCGGTGGCGAGGGTCAGCGAGTTGACCTCGCCGCCGTACGTCATGTCGAAGGTCCCGTCGGCATCCTGGATCTCGATGGCAGAGCCGCCAAAGATCTCCTCGCCGTGATACGTGAAGGCGCGCAGGATGAGCGAATCCTTGAACGCCCCTCCGAGCACGGCAATCTCGAACTCGCGGGTGGACTGCCAGCTTTCCTCGGGCCGCTCCCGTTCGATGGTGATGGCGCTGAAGCCGTCCGCCAGCGCATCGAGGTCGGTGAGCGTGAGGTCGAGTTGGCCTATCCATCCGTCGCTCTCGCCGCCCACTACGATGTCGCCGAATGCGAACCAGCTCTGCCGCAGGGCGAGCTGCCCGGCGCCCGACACGCTCGCCGCGCCGCCATTGAAGTCGATCTCTCCCGCCGTCACGCTGAGGTCGTGGTCGCCCGCGGCGAGCGCCCGGTTGAAGACGATGGAGTTCTCGACCCGCGACGAATCCGATCCCGCGCTGAAAATGCCGTCGCCGCCGAGCGCCACGTCGCCGTCGTAGAGCTGGCTGCCGCCCGTGGTCACGGCGCCGTCGACGGTGATGGCCTCCGCGGCGATGGATAGCGATTCGCGCATGGTCACGGTGTGCAGGCTGACCGAGTCCACACCGCCGCCGCCTTCCACCGTGATGCTCCTCAACGACATCTCCCAGCGGTCGTCGACAGGGAGCTGCAGCGAGTCGTCCTGCGCGTCATCGGCATCGTCCAGCACGAACGTATAGGCCTCGATCGCGCCCGCCGCCCCGATGATGAGGTCCGTCGCGTCCTCGCTCAGGAAGAACCGTCCCGGGTCGATGTCCCCCGTGAGGGCGAGCGTGTTGCCGTTCGCGACGGTGATGTGCAGCAGGTGATGATCGAACCACACCGAGACATCGTCCCGGCTGCCGCTGCCGGCCGTGAACGTCAGCGCGTGCGTGGCGGCGTCGTAGTGCACGGTCGCCACGCTGGGAGGCTCCCAGAGCAGGTCGAGGTGAGCGACATTGCCCCATTCGTCCAGTCCCGGGACGACGGAGACCCCGGCGGGAGCCACGACAGCCTCGAACTGCGCATACGGAGAGGAGCCGAAGAAGTCCGTGAAGCGCAGCCGGGTCCACTGCTCCAAGGCACCCTCGTCGACGACCACCTCGAGCGTGCCGGCGAGCGAGAAGCCGCTGTTGAGCTGGAAGCGCGTGAATTCTCCCGCGGCGGCATCCACCACGTGCATGCGCAGGATCGCATTGCCGGTGAGCGCTCCCGCGGGATGCAGCAGCGTGTGCGCCCCGAGGTCCACGAGGCCGTCGATGACGGAGCCGAAGCCCAGCTCGACATCGCCGTCCGCAACCAGCTGCTTGATCGCGTGGTTGCCGTCCAGGACCACACCGGCGCCCGCCTTGACGCTCAGCTCGGCTGTGTTGACGAAGCCTCCTTCGGTGCGAACCGCTCCACTCGCCTCGAGGGTCACGCCGGCCGCCGTGCTGTCGCCCGCGAGCGCCGTGTCCGAATCCTCCGCAATGCTCACCGATCCGGGCGAGTTGAACGTGAGCGAGCCGAGGTTGATCGCGTCCGTCGCGCTGTCGCCGAGCGTGATCGAGGCACCGGTGAAGCTGGCGGTACCGGTGACCGTCAGCTGCGAGTCGATATCGTCGGTGATCTCGCCACCGGCGTTCAGGAACAGGCTGCCCGCCGAGCTGCTGCCGGCGAGGGTCGTGTCGCTGTCCTCGGCGATACTCACGCTCCCGGTCGAAGTGAAGGTCACCGAGCCGAAGTTGACCGTGCCGCCGCTGCCTAACGAGATCGACTGAGCGGTCAGCTTTGCATTGCCGGTCACGGTCAAGGAGGCGCCCGGCAGGTCGGTGATCGAGCCCTCCGAGGTCAGGCGCAGCGTTCCCGCCGCGCTCACGCTGGCGAGGGTCAGCTCGCCATCGAGCTCGTCGACGTGGATCTCGCCATCGGAGTCCGTCGTGGGCCCCGTACCCGCAGTGACGGAAAGGGTCCCAACTTGCGTTTCCAAGGCATTGACGGCCGCGCCATCGAAGCCGATGTGTCGCCCGGCCGAAAGGGTCACCGTGCCGCCCCGCAAGTTCACCTGCGAAGCATTGCCGTCGGTAATGTCGCCGGTCGCGCCGAGGGTCTTGATGTTGATCGCGCCCGTGCCGTTATTGGCGTCGATCAGAGCCAGCGCCAGCGACCCACCCGTGGCGAGCTCATTGATATGCACCGCCTCGCTGGAGGTTGCCGCGAGAGCGGTGATCTCGGTTTCCAGTGCATCGGCGGCGCCGCCGATGCTCCCGCCTGTCGCCAGAAGCGTTACCGCCCCGCCCTGAAGATTCGCGGCCTCGCCGTTCCCGTCAAAGATTCCCAATCCGGCGCGTATGTTGATCGCACCCAGACCCTCGTTGGCGGCAATCGTTCCCAGCCACAAGGAGGCAAACGGATTGAAGAGATGTATGTTCCCCGTCGCAGCGGCGGCGCCGGAAGTGGCCGTAATGACGTAGACCTCGGTCTCCAGCGCATCGATTGCGAAACCGTTGGACCCGATGTCCCGCCCCGCGGACAGCGTCGCTTCGGTGCCCAGCAGGTTGGTGGAAACACCGTTGCCGTCCCAAATGTCGCCTGCCAGGTTGCGAAGCGTGATCACGCCCGCGCCGTCGTCGGCGTTGATCAGGTTGACGAACAGCCCGTCGCCGTTGGTATCCAGTTCGCTGATGAATACGCCCCCGGCGCCCGCGGTGCCGGACCTGGCGTCCAGCATAAAAACGTCTGTCTCGATTTCGTCGAGCGCGATCCCAAGATTGGTGCCTGCCGTGAGCCTCGCGAAGAGGAAGGTCCCCTGGATATTGCTCGCGGCGCCGTTATTGTCCGTGATCGCGCCCGTCGAGGTGATGCTCACGCTCTGAGCATTGGAAAGGGACCTCACCAGATTGAGGGCGAGACCATCGGCTGACCCACTGTCCAGCTCGACGATCGTTACTGAGCCCCCGGCAGTAGCCGCCAGCGTGGTCACGTCGGTCTCGATCGCTCCAAGACCTCCTCCAATGTTGCCCAGCGCAACCAGCGTCACGTTGCCGGCGCGGACGTTTATCCCTGCGTTACTGTCCAGGAGAGCCCCGGCAGTACTGATCGACACATCTCCGGCCGCGCCGGTACCGTCGCCGAAAGCGTTGACCAGGTCGAGCGTCAGCCCGTTACCCCCGATCGTATCGACTTCGTTGATGAACACGCTGCCGTCACCGAGGGCGCCTGATGTGGCGGCAAGACCAACGATATCGGTATCGATCGGAGCTGTCTTGCTGCCGATATCAAAGGCCGCGGTAAGCGTTACGTTGCCTCCCCGGATGCTGGCGCTTCCGCTGTTGACGTCGGAGATCGACCCGCCCGAAGCCAGCGACAGGTCGCCCGACGCGACACTGGTCCCCAGCAACAGCACGTTGGTGTCCTGACTGATGGACACCGCGCCCGCCGAGCTGAAGGTCAGCAATCCGAGATCCACGACCCCTGCCGCGCCGATTGTGATTGCCCCTGCGTTGGCCGTGAAGGACGCGGCAGCGCCAATCCGCACGACATTGCCGACGCCGTCGGCCAGGCCGATCGAGCCCGCGGTGAAGCTGGCGTCGGCGGTCGCGACGATGCTGGCGCCTGCCGCATCGGTGATCGACCCCTCCGAGCTCAGGGACACGCTGTGCGCCGCGCTGGCCCCGGCCAGCACCATATCGCCGTCCTCGCTGATCGACGCGCTGCCGATGGCGTTGAAAGACAGGGAGCCGAACCTGGCTGCGCCCGCCGCGCCGATCGAGATCGATGCGGCATCGAACGAGGCGTGGCCCGCCACGTCGAGCGTATCTCCGCTGTTCTCCGTCAGACGGATGGAACCGGCCGCGAATTTCGCATCACCACCCACCGAGATGCTCGCGCCCGCTGCCCCCGTAATCGAGCCCGCACCCGCCGTCAGCACCATTTCCTGACCTGACGTGATGGCGCCAAGGACGATAGCGTCGCCCATCACGTACACGCCGGTTCCGGCAGCCGCGTTCAACCTCCCCGCCGCTACGTCGATTTCGTTGCCGGCGACACCGACGCTGCCTGCCGCCGATAGCGTTGCGGCGTACGCCGTGACGCGTGTCGCGTCACTGCCATCGTCGAGGATCGATCCAGCGCTCGCAGCCAGTGTGACCAGCCCGCCGGTAACTGCTCCGACCCTCAGGTTGCCCAGCGCCGCCGCGTAGCTCAGCTCCGGCGCCGCTCCGCCGAACGATGCGTTCAGCGACCCCGCCATGTTCTCGAGCACACCGCCGTTAGTCTGCACGCGCACATTCCCCGACCCGGCGCTGATGTTCAGCGCGCCGACGGCGAGCGATCCGTCGAGGCCGTTCGCCACCTGGACCTGGTTGCCGGGTGTCCGGCTGATGAGATTCAGCGTGCCGCCCGCGACGCTGGTATCGATCTCGCTGCCGGCGCCGATCGCCCCGATGCGTACCCTGGCATCGAGCGTCACCGTCGAGCCCGTGACGCGGGTCAGTTGATCGCCGTCATCGAAGATCGACGCCGTAAGAGTTCTGATGCTCACCGCGCCGGGTCCCTCCGCGTCGGCGGTGATGGTCCCGAGGGTGACGGCGTCGGCCTCGACTATGTACACATCCGCTGCGGACTGGTCTGCCGCCAATGTCCCGGCGGTGGCATGCAACACGGCGACGGCGGTGCCGATTTCGCTGCCCGCCGTTCCGATGCCGCCACCCGCCGACAGCGTCGCCACGGAGGCGGTGATCCGCGTGGTGTCGTCGCCGTCGTCCAGAATCGAGCCGGCGCGCGCCGCCAGCCTCACATCCCCGCCGGCGGTGATTGCACCCAGGATGATGGTGTCCGCCTCGGTCAGATGCACGAAACCGCCCGCGGCGGCGCTCACCCTCTCCACCGCGGTGTCGATTTCGTTCCCGGCGGCACCGATGTTCTGGGCGGCCGACAGCGTCACAACGGAGGCTGCGATCCACGTGTCGTCGAAGCCGTCGTCCAGGATCGAGCCGCCGGTCGACGTGATGCTTATCGTATCGGGATTGGCGCCCCCGTCCGTGGATACCGCCAGCAGGGCGACGTCGTTCGCTTCGCGCACGACCACCTGGACGAATTGATCGCCGCTGGCGAGCCCCGCCTGCGCGCCGAGGAAGCCGGCATCGGTGTCGACATTGATGTCGAGAGCGGCATTCAGCCTGAGCATGCTGGCAGCGGCTGTTGTGGCGCCGTTGCCGTCGTCCAGGATCGAACCTGCGCTCGCCGTCAGCGTTACCGGCTGGAAACCGTTGCCGATCGCTCCGAGCCTCAGGTCGCCCAGCGCCGCAGTGAAGCCGAGCACCGCCGCCGTTGTTCCGCCGGACGATATGTTCAGCACTCCCGACATGTTCTCCACTGTGCCGCCGTTCGTCCGCACGCGTACGTTTTCCGTGCCGGCCGTGATGTTCACCGCGCCTGCGGCGAGCGATCCGTCGATCCCGTTTGCCGCCTGGACCAGGCTGCCGGGCGTTCGGGTAGCGAGATTCAGCGTCCCGCCCGCGACGCTCGTGTCGATCTCGTTGCCGGCGCCCCCCGCCCCGATCTGCGCCCGGGCATCGAGCGCCACCGTCCACGCCGAGATCCGCGTGGCGTCATTGCCGTCGTCCAGGATGGAGCCATTGATCGACGTGATGCTGATCGCATCGGGATTCGCATTCCCGTCGGTGGACAGCGTCGCGAGGACGATGTCGTTCGCTTCGCGCACGACCACCTGCACGCCTTGATCGCCGCTGGCGAGTCCCGCCTGCGCGCTGAGAACAGCCGCATCCGTGTCGATTGCGTTGCCCGCCGTGCCGATGCTGCCGCCCGCCAGCAACGTCGCTGCGGATGCCACGATCCGGGTGCCGTCGTTGCCGTCGTCCAGGATCGATCCGGAAACGCTCCTGACGCTTACCGTGCCCGGACCGTCCGGGTCGGCGCGGACGTCCGCGAGGATGATGTCGTCCGCCTCGAGCACGTATATATCGGCCGCTGCCTGGTCGCCCGCGATGCTCCCTGCGACAGCATTCAGCGTCCCTATGGCGGTTTCGATCTCGTTGCCGGCGGCGCCGATGCCGCCGCTCGCCGACAGGGTCGCGACGGACGCCACGATCAAGGAAGCGTCGTTGCCGTCGTCCAGGATCGACCCTGCAACGCTCCTGATACTGACGGTTCTGGGGGTGACGACGGCGCCGAGCATGATATCGCTCGCCTCGACCACGTAGATGTCGCCGCCGGCGCTTGCGTTCAACTTTTCTACATCGGTGTCGATCTCGTTGCCGGCCGCGCCGATGCCGCCGCCCGCCAACAGGGTAACGGTGGACGCCCTGATCACGGAAGTGTTGAAGCCGTCGTCCTGGATCGAGCCCGCCGAGCTCAGGATCACCGATGCCGCCAAGCCGCTGCCGACGCCCAAATCCGAGTCCAGCGAGATGTTCACGGCTCCTGTCGACGAGAAGTGGACGAGGTTGCTCGCAGTCGCGCGGCCGTCTGAAGCGATCATCACGATTCCACCGCCGGACGTGCCGATCAGGGTCAAGGCGTCGCGCACTTCGAGAACTTCGCCCGGGCGATCCGTCAGGACTATCGAGGTGCCCCTGAACAAGGCTAGGAAATCGGCGCGCAGCGTTCCCGTGTCGGTGATCGTGCCCGCCGAAGTGAGACTCAGGGATCCGGCGAGATGACTGTCTCCGGCCAGCACCATATCCGAGTCCTCGCTGATTCTCACGTCGGAATTGAAGGTGCTGGTGTTGAGGTTCAGCGTGCCGAAATTGATGACGTCCTGCTCGGCGAAATCGATATCCAGTTGCGACGCGAAAGCCGCCTCGCCGATGACATTCAAGTTCGTGCCCGGGGTGCTGCCGATGGTGCCCAAGACCTTTACCGAGAGGGAGCTGAAGGTCATCGAGCCGGTGAACAGAACGCCCTCCGTCGCGGGGCCATCGACGATCAATGCACCGCTGAAGTCGGGAAGCGAGTTGACAGTCAGCCCGCCCAGGATGTGGATGGTCAGGCTGGTGGCGGAGGTCGAGAAGGTGGTGGTCTCGAACGAGCCGTTCGAGCTGCGCAGCTGCGAGATGCCGTTGCCGGCAGTGCCGTCGTCCTCCAGGATTGCCCGGTGGTTGCCGGAGGTCAGGTTGAAGACGAGATTGGCGATGGTGCTGCCGGTCATATCGACCGGCTCGAGGTCGGTGTATTCGATGACCAGCGGCGCGTGGGCGCCGTCCTCGTACACCATGGTTCCGCTGAGTCCGGGGCCGGTGTCGGTGGCGGTATGCATGGCCGAGATGAACTCGCCGCCCGCCACGCTCAGCTTGTCGATGCCGCCCGTACCGCCGTTGTAGAGGATGCCGCCCTCGAGCGAGAACACGCCGCCGAACGCAAAGTCTATGGTGAGGTTGTCGTCCTGCCCATCCTCGCCGTTGATGACGACGGCGCTGGTTGCGGCGAGCGCCTGACCGGCGACGAGATCCGCGCCGTTGAGCAGCTCGAGGTTGCCGTTGTCGGCGTTGAAGCGCAGGGTGTAGCTGTCCGCCGTCGCGTTGATCGCGGCGTCGAAGACCAGGGGCGAGGCTGGGGCGAGCAGCTCGGCGACGCCGAGCGGATCGGCGGACAGCAGGATGCGCGGCTCGAGCGCCTCGAAGAGCACGGATTTCCTGCGGAACGGCGGGCGAATCGGATGGCGCGCGAAAACCGGCGTCCCGAAAAGGGACGCGACGCGTCTTCTTATTGCACGCAACATGGACTACCCCCCGGGGTAGTCTGTCAGACCTGCCGCACCGCGAATACCCTCTGTTTAGAGGAGGGTTGGGGTGCGCCTCATAGCGACATCTCCAGGGCGTACAACCCGCCGGCATGGCGGTCGACGGCGAATACGATCCCCCGGTCGTCGACGAAAACGTCGTTGACCTGAGCGGTGCCGGCGGGCGCACCGTTTGGGGGTGGCGGAACGTACGAAGCAACCTCCACCGGTGCGTACGGGTCGCGGATGTCGTAGGCGCGCACGCCGGCGTTGAAGAAGGTGCCGAGCACGATGTCCTCGGACTTCCAGGCGCCGGGTACCGGGGTGTTCTCGTGCACGTTGTGCGCGCCGCAGCGGCCGCCGGCGCGCAGCAGGGGCTTCACGCCGGTGACCGGCAGCGTCGAGATGCTCACCGGGTTGCGCTCGTCGCGCGCATCGAGCAGCCAGACCAGCTTCGGCCAGTCGGCGCCGTTGTCCTGGATCGACTCGTCGGTCACCACGTAGAGATCGCGGCCGAAGAGCGGCAGCACGGTGTGCGTGAAGCCGTTGAAGGGCGGCGAGTTGACCCAGCGCGAGATCATCTTCGGCCGCGCGCGGTCGGAGATGTCCATCACCATCATGCCGCCGTCGAGGTAGCCGAGATAGCAGCGGTCGGGCCGGTCCGGGTAGACGTTGGTGTTGTGCGCGCGGAAGCCGGCGTCGAACTTCTTCGGCAGGCGCTCCGGCGGCGGCGCGTCGTCGCCGTCCATGGTGCCGGGCAGGTGCCAGCGCCCCACCGCCACCGGCTTGGACGGGTTGCGCACGTCGACGATGCGATAGACCTGGTCGTCGAGCGGATTGCGCGGCTTGAGGTCGGGGTCGGCGCAGGCCATGTGCACCGTCTCGCCGTCGACGAACCAGAGCTGGTGGCAACCCCTGGAGCGCGGCCCGGACGCATCGAACGTCGAGATCGAGCGCGGGCTCTCCGGCACGCTGATGTCGAACAGCTCGAAGCCGGCCGGCTTCAGGCCGTACTCGCTCACCTGGTAGGCCACCGCCATCAGGTTGCCCGCCACCTCGAGCGAGTTGGAGCGCATCTTCATGTGCGGCAGGTTGGCCTGCACGATTACCTTCGGCGCGCGCGGGTCGCTGACGTCGACCGCGGTGAAGTTCTTCGGCGCGCTCTCGTGCGCGAGCCACAGGATGCGCCGGCCGTCCTTCGCCAGCTGCATGCCCATCCCCTCGCCCATGCCGCCGAAGCCGTTGAGCGTGTGCTGCGACAGCAGCTTCATGTTGTGGATCATGGGAGAGAAGATAGATCATCTCCCCGTTCTGCGGGGCATCCGTATCGCAGAAGGCGTGATGCCGCGCTCGCGCAGCCGGAACTTCTGCACCTTGCCGTTCTCG
>Ga0193752_1000341_pt1 | contig 47936 bp, 82 predicted proteins | sample H1c1metaG_FD_144924 | JGI IMG/M metagenome (GOLD analysis project Ga0193752, IMG submission 144924) | Soil microbial communities from a riparian zone of the East river system, Colorado, United States - H1c1 | ecosystem: Environmental > Terrestrial > Soil > Riparian zone | place: USA: East River...
ATCAAGAAAGAAAGAGCCGCATTAAGCTGCAAATTCATACCTACCCCATTCCTAGTAGCTTGTTAGGAACTCCTGCTATTCTTGAGTACCGCAGAGAAAATTCCGTAACTCTTGTGGAAGCTCTTACTATCATTAACTACTGGCGGGACAGGAATAAGGATATTGTGCAATTCTGGGAGGAGTTATGAGTGAATACCTCCAACAACTCCAAGACGAAGATTCTGCAAAGTTTCCTACCTTGCGAGATAAGATTTATCACGCCCGCCATCTTTACCGTGTTGGACTGAAGGAACCATTCCTGGAATCAGATCAGCGGCGGACAAGAAGTGGTAGGAATCCTCTTGGCTTTCGTCGATGGAGGCCCAAGTGTGATGCTGCCATCGCTATACTTTCTCGGGCGGGTATTGAGGAGTATCAATTTCTGCTGCCATCGCGACTTAACCCTGTAGCGCCGATACTGAGTGTGCAGCGATTCTTCGCATTGGATGAAGCAAGATTCAAGCCGAAGGGATTCTACAAAACACAACAGCTGAAATCCCGCGCAATGCTATCACGTTGGGACAGAGGCAAGCCACATTTCTGGATGTATCAAAAGATTGTTCCGAAGGGGAAATTGCCATGAACGCCTACGAACGCCGTATGGAAGCCAGACGTCTCCGAAGAAATACAACTGATGCCATCCGTATTGCAGCAGCCTCCATGAGCGCGGAGCGGCTGCTTCAGGTATACGAAGGATACTTCCCGCTGTCCAAGCCAAGATTTGAAGGCGGATGGTACTTCGTTAATGGTGTCCGTAGATCAAGGAATCAGATGGAAACTTCAATTCGCCGATATTGGGCAGCCTTACATGAAAGGGAGTTAGGGGAATGAGAGAAAACTTAATTCGCTTTGCATTGGCAATGCTGATTGCAAGTCCGGCGCTGTATTTTATCCTTCAACTCCAAGATAAAACATTAAAATTTCTTCTCGGTTTACTAACTGGTATTATCGCCGCCAACATTGTCATCTATTGGAGAACAAGATGAGTGCAGTTCGGATAGAGCAAGGGTCTGCAAATGCAGATATGCTGGAGATGCATATAAGGACGCAAGCACAGAGCTTATTGACCAAGGCTGGTAGACCTGCAGAACTCCCGACATACGCAGATGCGTTGGAGATTCTGGCAGCAAGGCCGACTTATAATTTCGATAACAGTCCGCCGAGTACTACGGAAGCAGGACGGCAGGTTCAGTTAAGGAGTGTAAAGTGAAAGAACAACTCACCAGGCTGGCGGATGAGACTAACGGGGAGTCCGCATGAAAACCATATTCGACAATTATCGAGTAGAGGTTTCAGTGACTCCGCCTCAGTGGCAGCACCCGCCGGAGAACGATGTTGGCGGCAAATGGCATTCGGACAGGATTCGCGATGCCGAGGCGGTGGCAAAGGAAATACGCCGTCACGTTGACGGCTATGACTTCATCAACGTTCAGTTCGACGCCACACACGTCTGCGAGCACTGCGGATACAGATGGGACGATCCGAAATCTCAGTTTAACGACTGCTGCGAAAAGAGCATGAACCCGGAGGAAGCGTAATGATCTGCCAAAGAACCCCCGACGACGGGTGGCCGTTCAAGCTCATTTCTCGTTCTGACATTCCACCAGGCCAAGTATGGATCATCTGCAATGGTGAACTGCAGGCGGTAATTGACACTGCGAATACAGCCGTGGAGATAGCCACCCCGCCCACCGCCCGCCAGGAGGTGGAGGAATATCTGCCGGCAAGGGTTCCAGGCTGCGACGACCCTGGGTGCGGATGCGGGACGCCTGCATTTACTGAACCTATGGAAGCACTGCGATTCCTGTCAGGCCGATTCAAGCATGCCGGAGTAGGCGAGGCTGTAGCGCGATCCTATGCACAAGACATAGATCAGATTCTCCGCCGCGAACAGGAAAGCAGCGCGGGCGATGTGGATGCCGAGCAGGTTCTTTCGTGTAGCAGCTGCCTAAAACCTTACAGCGAGTTTCCGCTGGATGTTGTTCTGCCAAATGATCAGTGGCGCGCGATCAATGGCAAAGACGGCGGTGTTCTCTGCGCATCGTGCATCGTTATGCTTGGTTCGAAGCTACCCGGCGTAACTGTGGCTCATCTTCGATTCGACCGTGCCTATGAGCAGGCCAAGGCCGAGGTGGATGCTATCGGCTGGCCAACCGCAACGCTATGTCGAAACGATACAGGCCAGTATTACTGGCAGACCACGTTGCCGGTAGGTGACATGCCGACAGGTGATTACGTATTGAAACTAAGGGATGCCGCGCCGAAGCCCGCAGGGTGCGAGGCTTACGCATGGGGCACCCCTGGCGGAGACGTATCCCGCAGCCGTATGTGGTGCTGCGAACGCACACAGGCCGGCCAGTTCCCGTTCCCTCTGTATCGGGAGCCGCAAGTCGGGGGTGTGGCGGTAACGGGTGCGCTGATAGAGCGATTCAAACAAGCGTTCCATACCAGCACCGCGCCAACATACGACGAGCAAATTACAGACGGCCTCTTAGCAGCACTGGCACCGGGCGAAAAGGAGAATAGTCATGACTAACGTACTAATTGGAAAGACGCTCACCGGCATCAAGATTGCCGACGATAAACATGCGCTTCTTTTCCAGATGGCCGATGGCGACATCATCGCAAGGACGGATGGCGACTGTTGCTCGCATACTTGGATAGAGAACGTAGAGCTTCCTGCTCGGGGATTCCCGTGCGTCGTTTCTGGGGTTGTCGATCTGGATATGCCGGACCTCGGCAGCCCCTCTGAATGCGAATGCATCGCTTACTACGGCTGCAAGATCATCACCGACAACGGCGATATCGTCATCGACTACCGGAACGAGTCTAACGGCTATTACGGCGGGAACCTATCGTGGCCGGGTGAGCATTACTACGGCGGCGTTAGTGGGCAGAACGAATCCACTGAAAATTGGGTCGAGGTATCTCCATGACCAACACCGCCAAGCCGAGCGATCTGCCGGTTATATGCCATCGCATCTATGCCAAGGATCAGAAGTGGTCATGGGTTGATGGGTTGCCGCACGAGCGCACTATCGAAGACGCCAAGGTCTGCGGATGGACAATCGTTTACGCAGTGGATCGTGCAGCTATCGACTCTACCCGCCCGCCACTCTCCGAGCAGGCGGGGGATTGCTCGACGCTGATCGCTCGTCTGGAAGATTACGAGGCATGGCATCGGGAACAGTCGAAGCGTTACGACGGCGACAACGAACACGATGCGTTAGCATCTGCCTACAACGTGCAGATACTAGAAATTCGCCGTCTATCCGCAGCCGCGCCCGCGAAGCCGTGCGATGCGGAGGACAACGATGCCGCATGCGACGCAGCTTTCAATGGCGCTATGGCTGGCCGTCAGTACGGGTTAGAAGAAACGGATACCGCCCGCGCGTGGTTTGAATGCGGATGGCGCCTCGCCCAGCCGCAGCGACAAGGTCTGATGAGTGGACAGCTTCATGACGAAGTAGTCAATTTCATCACCGACCACGAAGAGGACGTTACACACCAGCGGTTAATCGCGATCGGGTGGACGCCGCCTACAGAGCAGCCCGCGAGCGCGGCGGTGGACCCTGCTTTAGAAGATTCGCGCAGGCTTATTGTTGGGTTCATGCTTGACTGTAACGCTATCGGACTAACTGGCGCAGCAGAGAACCTACATAAAGGGATCAGGCTTGCCACCGCTTCGGAGAAAATTAAATGATCCTGGTAAATGAGGTAATAACTATCAAAGCAGAATCTGTCGGACTGTCCTGTGATATAGATTCTGATAGAAAGATAGATATATGTCCTGGAATTAATGGAGCTGTTCTTACCTTCCATAACGGAACCCAAAAATCTGAGTTAGGGTTAACCCAGGAAGCCTTGAATGCACTTATTGTTTTGTTAGAAGAATACTACAAGCAATTTAAATCTATTAAAGCCTATGTGTCCTGGGAGGAAAAACATGAGAATCCAAAAGATTCTATCACAAAGCCGTAGGGATTTCAGAGCAATCTACGAATGTGAACACTGCGGGCATACAGAAGAAGGCCACGGCTACGATGATGAGTATTTTCACACGAAGGTAATACCCGAGCGTAAGTGTGTTGATTGTGGTAAAACTGCCGGAGATAATTACCAACCCCTGACAACTAAATACCCCGAGGGAATGCTTGTATGAATCTTGATAAAAATAAGGATGGAACCATCCACAGGGAACAGGTATGGTTGTCTGCATGGATTGCAGTAGCAACATCTTCCAACTGTTCGGACATTAAGATCGCTAACGTCTGGGCAGATAAGTGTCTTATGGAATTTGACGTAAGGTTTCCAAAGACTATCAATACCAAATAAGAGGTGTTCAAATTTTGAACAACACTATAGACAGTATAAGTAGTGCGGCCGATGTCACTCATGTACAGGACCATATAAGTCGACTCATATCCGGGTATTTAAAGATGATGAATCATGCTGCAGATAATGCACTTAAAGCATCTTGCTATGGCAATGAGTCGTTGGAGGATTTCTGGGACACCGTGGATAAGAAATGGAGTGTACGAGTAATTGAGTTAAACCATATTGGAAAGAAGATAACAGATGCCTACGAAGAAAAAGAGAAAGTCAGCTCCAAAAGATTCAGATCGAGTCTTTCTAAGTCAGTGTGTCGGAAAGATAATGGCGTACAAGAACGTAGGCAATCTTTCGGAGGCGAAAGTGTGGGCTGGAAACCTAGTAAAAGGTCTGGAGAAAATGGGCCTGATTTCATTGGGGGTTGACACCCCGGCCAAACCGTGATACCATCGCGTACCAAGTGAGAAAACTGATTAAACGGATCAAACGGAAACCAGACCAGGTGAGCATGTTTGCACCGAACTCTGCTACAATTACCCCCATAGAATGTTTAGCGGTCGCTGTGATGGCGGCAGATTTGTTGAGTTATACTTTGAGCGTGAACAGGTAAGAGGTTGTGACAGCTGTGTGCTATGTGTGCAAGATGATGAAGGTATAAGATCGTGTCAAGTTCTAGATGGGCTAGAACCTCCCTTGCGTTGCCCCGGACTCGTTGAATTCGTCCGGTACCATGATGTGAAACTAACCGGGCAGAACGCCCTAACAATGAAAGGTAAAAAGAAATGACTGCTATTAGTGCGAAGACCAAGGAACACCCCGAGTCCGTGACCGTTGAGTATCCGATGCCGGAAGACTTGGCCGGATTGATTGAGCAGTTTGGTGAGGAAGTTGTCGCCAATGCTGCAAATGCACAGCTGACCATCTCGCTGCAGGCTTACATTCGCGGCAACATCGAGAAGTCGCAGGACGAACTGCAGGGCTTGGTTAGTTCTTGGAAGCCGGGCACTCGTTCGCCGGTCTCGAAGAAGTCTGCGTTTGAGAAGGCCACTGCTGCTCTTGGCGGCATGAGCCCGGAAGAGAAGGCCGAACTGCTGCGTCGTCTGCAGGAAGGTTGAGATTCCAACTGATTGAGTTGGATGGGAATAGGGCACCCTGAACGCCCGCGAAGGATTGGTCTCCTTAGCCTGTTGCACTCTATCACGCATTATCGTGGTGATTCTAACCAAATCTAGAGTGCAATGGGGTAAGTGACGTAACTGACAACAACGGATACAACATGACTAAGAAGGTGTACGTCTTAAACGACGGCGGACTCGATTACTCGGACGCTGAGCAATTTGGTAACATAGTTATTTGTAGCACTGGCGCACTCGGCCGGTGGGATACTTCACATATGCTACGAATCATTGAAGATGAATTGGCCGACGCTCAGGAAGATGATTTCCTGGTGGTCAATGGGCTGACTGCGTTTGTAGCAGTCGCGACGGGGTACATGGCGAGCAGGTATGGGCGTGTTAACTTCTTGATGTGGAAGGATGGGAAGTACATAGAACGTACCACGCTGTTTACTTAATAGAATATAACGGAGAAAACAGATGAAAGTCATATATCCCCCTCAATATGAAACTAAACTATGCCATGCTCGACCTGGTGACGTCGTAGAGTATATGGGAACGCTCTGTTTAGTATCGTACTGCCCCCTTCCAGGAATGTCTAGGGATTGGAATCCTTTATTAGTGGATAAGTCTAATGGGCTGTACTCTATTGAAGATTGCATCACACTTATCTCTATTGAGTCTGGAACAGTTATAAATGGAATCCACCCATCATTAAGTGCGTTGGTTACTATTTATAAAGATTCAGAAACGTCCTTAGGAAAGCCCTCTCGATGACTGACTTCACAGCCCAAAGTCGATACTACGACAACTCTCGATTGGCCGATTACAAAGAATGCCCCCGTAAGTACTTCATCCGTCACATGATGGGATGGACTAGGGATGGCAACGCCGTGTTTCTGAACTTCGGCTCAGCCTGGCATGATTCTATGGACGTAGTGTGGAAGCACGCTAAATCATTCCCGAAAGATGAACTCCTGAAAATGGCTATGCTTCAGTTTAACTTAACTTGGACTGATGCTGGAATGCCAGACATGGAAGACTTCCAAGGAAATGAAATGTATTCTCCCAGGACTCCTGGTATTGCCGGAGAGATGCTTCATAACTACATAGCCGAGCGTAGCAAGATGCTGGCGGAATGTACTGTTCTGTCAATCGAACAGCCGTTCGCAATCCCACTACCCCATCTTGATAACATCTGGTACGTCGGCAGGCTTGATAAGGTAGTAGAATATGGAATCCAAACTCTTATCCTTGAACATAAGACGACGACGGCATATGCTACGGCTGGGAATTTCCGTAGTGACTGGGTGGAAATCTGGTATTCAAGCCCTCAGTGTAAAGGATACCAGTTTGGGGGAAGTCTATTCTATCCAAAGCTGGACGGAGTCTGGGTGGACGGTGCACTTGTGCATAAGAAGATTCACGATGCCTTCAAATTCATTCCAGTTAACCACCACGTTGACTTACTCGCAGAGTGGGTGGGGTATACCAATAACTGGGTGCAGCGAGTTGCTGGAGAGGAAGAGGCATATAAGGAAGCGGGTGTACTCAAACCTGGAATGTTTCCAAAGAATGAAGATTCATGCTTCGGTAAGTACGGTACGTGTCAATTCCTTGACATTTGCAGGACTGTGGCTGATCCCACCAGTCTGCCGGAACCACCTCCGGGATTCAAACATGAGCCGTGGGAGCCTTATTCGTTGCTCGGATTAGATAAGTTGATCAAGGAGAAGGAAGATGATCCCAGCAACTCAACCTAGCTCAGGCCTGACCATTCGCTGGATGCTGATGGGGAAGACTTATTTCTGCAAGTTATTGTATCTTGAGACTCCTGTCGGCCATCTTGCAATTCCAAAAGACTTATGGGATCAGCGGTACAATTGGTTCAAACTAAATGTTCACTGGATTGAGGAGAAGTAAATGCGTCAGCGTAATTATGATGTACTACCGGAACACATGCGGGAGGGGATGCGGAAGTATCTGGAGGAGGGTGTACAGCCAGGACAGTTCCTTTACCATATCCTAATTAATGACTTCGTTCACGCTTACGGATATGCAGACATCTTCAATCAGCAGGCCTTACATATCTATGCGGTGTGGCTATATAATGAAATGCCTACTGGATCGTGGGGGAGTAGGGACAGCGTCGATGCGTGGGTTGCACATAGGGGCTGGGCAGGATTTGTTCTTGCTGCAACTACAGAACGCGGCATCCATGAGGCAGTACAACAGACTAAAACAGACGAGGTGAGTGATGGCACGCAAGACACAGACCAAGCTGACGTTTGAGGTAGAGATTGTACTTCCTGTGGGGAGCAATCCTCAGGTAATGGAAGATAACATTACAAAAGCTATTGGTGAGTTCTTTAGCAGCGAGAAAGTCCATCAAGCAGTAACACCAGACTCGTTCCGTGTTATCTTGAGGAAGAAGGAAACTCAGTATGGCTAATGCTCAAAATGCCCATGCAACAAGTAAGCATAAGTTCCTTCTTCTGGGAGACACTGGTAGTGGAAAGACAACCCAATTCCTTACCCTGCCAGGGAAGAAATTTGTCTACCTGTTCGACCCTAACGCAATTTTATCACTTAAGGGACACGACATTGAGTATGAAGAATTTCTACCAGACCGGCTTAACCTGTCTGTTAAGTCTCTGAGTAAGGGAACAGGCGGAGATAAAACAACCAATCTAGCCAACCAAGTTTACCTAGCATTTGAGAAGGATTTCAATGACAAGCTTGATAAAGGATTCTTTGATAGCTTTGATGTAGTTGGATTCGATAGTGCCACAACAATGCTAGACACAATCATGGACCGCGTACTTACTATCAATGGCCGTGCAGGTCAATGGCCTCAACAGGATGATTACGGCCCACAGATGCAAGTCTTTACAAGCCTGTGTCGCACGTTAACTTCACTTGGTAAGACAGTCTTTATGACCGGGCATATGGAGACGAAGCAAGATGAGCTTACAAAGAAAATCTTCCGCCAGCCCATGTTTACCGGGAGACTACGGACCAAAATTCCCTTACTATTTTCAGACATATTCGTCTGCGAAGCAGAGAATGATGGACAAGGAAAAGTCAAGCATAAAGTTCAAACCGTTCCAGACCGCATTACTACTTGTGTTAGATCTTCATTTAAGGGTCTTCAACCCTTCGAGGACCTTACCCTTGATTGGAACAAACCGTTAGAAGAACAGGGGCTAGGTCGCCTCATCAAACAGGAGAAAACAGCATGACCGTCGGTGAACTGTTGAAGCAGCTCGAAGAATTCCCCCACAATACTGAAGTGGTGTTCTGGGTAGACAATGAGTATGTGGAGCTTGAAACTGTAACGCGTGATGAGAATGGTGATGTAGGTATTAACTGGTCGGAGCGCGGCTGATGTGGCGCAGGGTTCTGTGCTGGATCGGCTGGCATGATTGGAAGTATAGTGATCATGCCGGCGAGTATATCTGCACACACTGTCACGACTGGTATGATGATTAACTGGTGTTCAAAATTTGAACACACCTGAATTGGCCGAAAGGTCGAACGCGCCCACAACCAGGAATCCTCCTGGCAGGGAGTCCACCGGAGGGTCAACCTCCACAACTGAGTAAATAAAATGAGAATTGGTATTGATCTAAACGAAACGCAGGAACAGAAGGCAGCCCCGAAGGGTAAGTACAACCTTCAGATCACGGGCTGTAAGGAAAAGGAAAGCGGTCCGAATTCTAAGAAGCCCGGCAGCCCGATGTTTGCGGTTACTATTGGCTTTGCAGACGAACCGAATGTGCCTAACATCACGCACTATATTTCCCTGCCTGAAACTCACGAAGATACCTTTAAGGCACTCCTGTTGAAGCGCTTCCTTGTGTTGTTTGCTATCCCCTTCGGCAACGATCTGGATACGGAGCAGCTGGCTTTCGCGATGCTTGGCGCAACTGCCAATGCAGAGGTTGGTCACACTGAACCGAACGATGCCGGAGACGTTTATAACACGCTGGTAGTTCCGAAGATTCGCGGAGAGTAATCTCCGTCATTGCCCCGGCCGCTGATATAGGGTCGGGGATTTTTTCTCATCGGAGTTTCTATGGAACTGTTAATTATTCAAGAGCTAAACCCAGAACAAACCAACTTCTTTAGAATTCCTTATGGTATATGGAGTCCTCAGGACCTTGATGATTTAAATAGGATTCAAGGAAAGGCTATGAATGCTTCCGATTTTTCTGGAGTGGAAGATGCGTCCTTCTGGGCCATCAATAATGCACTAGACGGTCCTTGGAAGCAATATAAAGTAGATAACAAAACTATACTTACATTTGAAAGAGTTACTGTGTTTTATTTCTTGTTTATTATGTGAGGTCATATGAATCTTCCACCAAAAGTCAACGTCATTGACTTCGAGACTACAGACAAAGACGCTAAGAAATGTCACCCTATTGAATTTGCTGCAGTGAGTGCAGATAGGGAATTTACCACCTTCATCAAGTGCCCTGTCCCGATCCCTCCGGAGACGAGTGCTATTCATCATATTGTAGCTGCGGATATTGAAGCAGATACCTTGGCTAAAACCTGGGACGATCTCCGCATTACTATTCTAAATCCTCCTGAGGGTACGATCTACGTAGCACATAATGCTAAGTACGAACAGGGAGTTATCGGAGAAGGTTATGAAGCTCTCTCGTGGATTTGTACCTACAAAGTCGCGCTTCGGCTATGGCCGGACGCCCCTAACCACAAGAATGAGACTCTTCGATACCATCTCGGCTTGGGACAGTTGGGAAGAAGTGCTTCGCAGCAAACGCATTCCGCACTTCATGACTGCCGAGTTACTTCTCTCATTCTTATCGAGGCCTTGCAGTACGCGACACTACAAGAAATGGTTCAGTGGACGTCCGAGCCGGCACAGTACTCTAAGATAATGTTCGGTAAGTATGCTGGTAGTAAATGGGATGCAATTGATCTTGGATACCTCCAGTGGATTTGCAAGCAAGCTGATATGGATATAGACATAGTTGCCTGCGCCGCTCGTGAAATTCAACGCCGTAGGGAGGCATCAAGTGCAACTCCTCGACCTCGTTAAACCTATCGAAGATATGTCTGATGAAGAACTTCACGAACATCTTCGACAGGTCCGTCAGCGTAGAACCATCGAACGCCCCGCCAGCAAAACTCGTGCGAAGAAAAAAGCTAAGAAGGGCAACGTAACTCGCATCAACAAAGCAGAAGACTTATTCTCATCGCTCAGTGAAGAGGAAAAGAAAGTCCTCCTCGCACAACTCCAGGGGTAAATGATGGCACAGGTACACATCGAAGGACAGCGGAAGGATAAACTAAAGCATATCAACCCCAAGGATATTACCATTGGAGAGAGGTTTCGTGAGGACCTAGGTGATATTGAAAGTCTTATTGAGTCAATCAAAGAGAAGGGGATCATCCAGCCTATCACTGTGAATGAAGCAGGCGTGCTGCTTGCCGGCGGTCGACGAACTCACGCCGCCATACAGATGGGACTCACCAGTATCCCAGCTATTGTACGCCCGTCATCTGATGAAATTGATGAGCGTGAGATTGAACTAATGGAGAATGTCCACCGGAAGGATTTCGGATGGGCAGAGAAGGCTAAGTTGGTTGACCGCATCAACACCTTGAAGAAAGAGAAAGACCCCGAATGGTCTATGCGGAAGACCGCTGCGCTAATTGACAAGAGTGTCGGTGGTGTTAGCAACGCCATTGAACTTGCCAACGCTATCCGTGTCATGCCGGAGCTTGGCAACTTGAAGACCGCAGATGAAGCAAACAAGATGCTTAAGAAACTCCACGAACAGGCTATCGTTCAGGAGATGAGGAAGCGTCAGGAGTCCGGCATTACTAAAGCTGAAGGCGGTACTGGCAGTCAGCACGACAGGACGATTGCACAGGTCCTTCGCATGGCTGATGCTAATTACCACATCAAAGATGTCTTTGAAGGACTTGCCGGCCTGAAAGACAACGGCATGATCCACATTATTGAGTGTGATCCTCCATACGGAATTGGCCTCAATGAACAAAAAGCCTCAAAAGACTCTGTTGATAGCACGGTCCACGGATACGAAGAAATCGAAAGGGAAAAGTATCCTGAGTTCCTTGATCGAATCACAAGCGAACTCTTTAGGGTGGCGGGTAAAGATTGTTGGCTTGTCTTCTGGTACGGACCTACTTGGCATCAGCCTGTCCTTGATAGTCTGCGACGATCTGGATGGAAAGTAGATGAAATCCCGGCCATCTGGGTTAAGGGTAGCGGTCAAACTATGCAGCCCAATATGTACTATGCTCGATGCTATGAACCCTTCTTTCTATGTCGGAAGGGCAATCCTACCATGATTGAACAAGGCCATTCTAATGTCTTCCAAGTCAACGGAGTTGCAACTGCCGGAGCCAGTAAGAAGTACCATCCTACCCAACGGCCAGTTAAACTCATCGAGGACGTCTTCAATACCCTGGGAGCAGGTCAGCAAATTGTCTTGGTTCCTTTCCTTGGTAGTGGCGCCACTTTACGTGCCTGCTATAACCTTGGATTCAAAGGATGGGGTTACGACCTGGACGGAAAGTACAAAGACCAATTCCTCCTCGCCGTAGAAGAAGACACCCGCAAGCTGCTTTCCAACCCGGACTAAAAGCCAATGTCTTTTTTCCCAGATATGAGTCAAAAGAGATTGGTCCCTCCTGCAGGTAGTCCTTCCTCTCGCATTGCTATAGTCGGAGACTTCGTCAGTCAATATGATGCCAGGAGTCTCCGACCCTTTAATGGTCCTGACTCTGGTGTATTGGAACAGTGTCTCCACGGAGCTGGTCTGATTCGCGGGGAAGTTTACCTAACTAACCTGTTCAAGGAAGTAATGATGCCTGCACAGAAACAGCAGGTATATAAGATTCCTGGAAAACAGAAGCAGGGGAAACTCACCGAAGCTTCGCAGCCTTACGTGGCTGCGCTGCGCTCCGAGCTTGCGAAGGGGTCAGCGAACGTGGTCGTCGCCTGCGGGCCTGCGGCCTACGCGGCTCTATGCGGCCGTGGATCGATCTCGAAGCACCGCGGTTATGTCTTTTCCGCAGACCTTGGCTCGCGTAGGGTCAAGGTGATTCCGACCTTCCATCCGCTGACGACAGTGCGGGGAGGGTACATCAATAGGCACTTGATGGTAGAGGATTTTAAGAAGGCGAAATATGAGGGTGGGTTCGCAGAACTAAAACGTCCGCAGCGCACACTGATGTGGGAGTACAACGGACTTCCAGATGTGTTGCAAGTACTGGATGCAATAGCGAAAGCTCCAGCCGTGGCTTATGACATTGAGGTCTTGCACTATGAGACCTCGATGATTTCCTTGGCCAACAGTCCAAGCATGAGCATCGTCATCCCTTTCGATGATCGCTGGTCGGTGGAGGAGGAAGGTATTATCTGGCGGAGGGTTCAAAAGATTCTGGGAAATCCTGACACTCTGAAGATTGCACAGAATTGTATCTTCGATAATCAGTTCATGCTGACACATGATGGGATTGTAATTAGGGGAGAGGTTCACGATACTATGATTGGACATAGCTGTATGTATCCAGACTTTCAGAAGGGGTTAGGCTTTCTTGGAAGTCTGTATTGTGGAAGTCAGGCGTTTTGGAAGGACTCTGTGAAGTTTAACGATGTGAAGGGAGATTCTTGATGCCATCTATGTCTAGCACACAGATGAAGTACTACGACGAGACTGGAGAACCTATTCCTCCGGAGTTTGTGCTGGCAGGGTATCACTACTGTCCTGACTGGGATATGATGTTGATAGGTCCAGGCTCTTCAGAAATGTCCGGCTGTTCTTGCGGAAGACCTCAATGTAAAAGTTGTGAGGATTAAACATGCCAGACGTTAAGATGCTTGAATACAGTGCGCTTGATAGTGCGTGTACCTTTGAAATCCATGATGGCTTCTGGCCAGACCTGGGGGATGAATTCACTCCGGCCGTCGATATGACTATGGCGATTCTTCCTGTCTTAATGTTCATGCAGACGAGGGGAGTGAGCGTTAGTCGGGACTTGCTGGAGGAGACAAAGAAAGACGTAATCCAAGCAACGAAAGAAAAGCAAGCTGAGCTAGAGATTCTCTGTGGGAGGCCGCTTAATGTTAACAGCACCAAGGATTGCCAAACATACTTTTACGATGAACTCGGAATTCCCCCATATAAGAATCAGGGTAGAATCACCTGCGATGATATGGCACTTCAGCGACTCGTTCGTGGAACTGCGACTCGCCCAGGACTGCGACAGGCTAAGCTTGTGCAGGATATTAGAGGCTTGCAAAAACTCTACGGAACTTATCTCAATATTGAGTTCGACGCCGATGGACGTATGCGAGGGAGCTACAATCCTAGGGGTACAAAGTTTGGCCGTTTATCCTCAAGCAAGACGATCTTCGGTACGGGAACGAACTTTCAAAATCTTCCTCAAGATTTTAAGAAGTTCCTGGTGGCAGACCATGGGTATTGCTTTCTGGAAGTCGATAAGCGGCAGGCTGAGTGGGTAGTTGTTGCTTACGCTTCTGGGGATGCTAACATGATTTCCGCCGTAGAGGAAGGAAAAGATGTTCACGTACACACTGCCGAACTTATGTTCCATGCGTCAGCAGAAGTTATTAAGTACGAACACAAACTTGTCGGACATTTTACCGACTCCGATACCATTAGAACGCTTCGACTTAACGACGAGTTTGTATCTCAAGGTATGGTGGGATCACAATGGCCTCGTACAATGTCACTTCGTCAATGTGGCAAGAAGTCGAATCATGGTCTAAATTACGATGAAGGCTATAAAGGCTTCGCAATGATTAATGAGATTGACGAGAAGGAAGCAAACCGTATCGTTAATATGTACCACACTATTTATCCGGGAATCAGGATTTGGTATGAGTCTATTAAAAGGAGTCTCCAGAAGGATCGTACACTTACTAATTGCTTTGGCAGAACGGTTCGGTTTCTAGACGCGTGGGATCGAGACCTTTGGCGTGCTGCCTACAGCATGATTCCACAAGCAACTGTTGTGGATTCTCTTAACAGCGGAATGGTAAAAATCTACAATGATAATGAGCTCTGTGGAACTGGAGGTTACAATATGGACGTGCTTGCACAAGTGCATGACTCCATCCTCCTTCAGGTTCCCATCACGTTCTTGGCAAAGTTCTATGACAGCATCACAGATAAGATCACCGACTATACAAGCCCTATGCTCTCCTACAATGGACGTGATTTCAAGATTGCTTCTGATTATAAAGTGGGGCTGAACTGGGGAGGCTACAACAAAGACAAGAATCCCAATGGCATGGTTGAAGTAAACAACCATGAAGAATTTATGGCACAGTTAGCCGAATGGGAAAAACTTAATGGCACGGCAACTTGTTAACTGGATAGACTCGTATCTCCAGTATACAGATAGTACCGAAAGCCCCTTAAGTTATCACAAGTGGTCGGCACTGTCAGTAATTGCTGGAGCCTTGCAAAGGCGAGTTTATCTTAAGTGGGGATTAGGGCAGGTGATTTATCCAAACCTGTACACAGTACTAATCGGACCATCAGGGAGGACACGTAAGGGTGTAGCTATTGGTATCGCCAAGGAGTTCTTAAAAAACGTTCCTGGAATTTCAGTAGCTCCGGAATCATCGTCAGGTAGACAGGCAATGATTCTTGCGATGAAGCGGGCGTTTAATAGCTTTAATGATCCGACAGATGGAGTGATGAAGTTTCACTGCGCACTGACAGCATTTTCAGAAGAACTCAGTGTGTTCCTCGGACAGGGCGACATTGCGTACTTGTCTAACCTGACGGACTGGTATGATAGTAAAGATGATTGGGAGTACGAGACAGTCGGCCGTGGTAAGGACTCACTTCAAGGTTTGTGTTTGAATCTGCTGGGGGGTACGGCTCCAGATTGGATTCAAAGTATGATTCCACAAGAAGCATTGGGCGGAGGATTCACTTCCCGAATCATCTTCATCGTGGAGGAAAAGAAAAGAAAGATTGTTCCTAAGCACACAGTCACCGAAGAGGAAATGGAACTTGGACGAGCCCTTGCTAACGACCTTGAAAGAGTTGCGCTGCTTACAGGAGAAGTTAAGTTCACTCCTGTTGCAGAGGAGTTATATATTAGCTGGTACATTTCCCATGACGAAGCACTGTCCAACAACCGTCCTCCAATTGACGATCCGAGATTCACAGGTTACTGCGAGCGTAGAGCTACGCACATTCGCAAACTTATGCTCATATGCAGTGCGGCGAGAGGCGATGATCTTATCATTACAGAAGAAGATTTCCACAAAGCAAAAGGATTCTTGGAAGAAGCAGAGTTAAACATGCCGAAGACCTTTGGTGGTCTTGGTAAGTCTCGGTATAGTGATGCTACGGAAGTCATTAAGAACTACATACAAGCGATGGGAATGACAAGCAGACAAGCATTGATGACTAAGTTCTACCGAGACGTTGATCCGATTACTATGAGTACAGTGGAGCAGACGTTGAGAGATGCGAGGTTGATTAAGGTGGACATAATGCCCGAGAATGGGGATAAGATTTATAAATGGATAGGAGGAGATTCGTGAAGTTTCTTATAGTAACATCATTTATTGAAGGTGAGCAATTTTTGATTAACATAGACCAGATTGTAAAGATATACCCATATGAATCTGGCACTAGAATTCAACTTACTGAAGGGCTAAATTTAGTAAAGGAGTCATACAGTGAATTAAAAGCAGCTATATTTTCTTTATAACTACTGTTCAAATTTTGAACACCAGGGAGAGCGCAATGACTAGTGGAGAGAATGTTCTTTGGATTGTTAGAAAAACGTTTTTTCGGAATGGCGCAACTGCGGGAACTTATATATTTAGAACCAGATTTGCTGCAAGTACGTTTACTAAGACAAAAAATAAGAAGGCTGTTAAATATTTCTATTCAGCCCCTGATCGCGCAACCTGGGGACCGGAACAATGAAGTGCTTTATCTTTCGACTCGGTAGTAGTGTGTCTGATGGAGACAGGCTTGGTGTTATTGTCTGCCTTCAAACATTCCTTCACTGTTGTAAAGCCGGAGTTGTTTGGCCGGGTGAGCGTCGAGTAACCTACCATGATGAACGAACGTTGAGGTTAGCATGACTACTATTGCGTGGGATGGAACTTTTTTATGTGCTGACAGGATGGCCAGTCAGGAAGGTATGTTTCGCAGTGTACAAAAGATATTTAAGATTAAGGATAATTTATACCTGGCCGCGGCAGGCTGTCATCAGGACACACTGTTAGCAGTCAAGTACCTAACTGACGGTGGCGATCTCCCGACCTTAAGCTCCGAGCACTTTGTTGGAATTATTGTCAGGGATGGAAGGGCATATCGTGTAGAAGAGAAGTTAATGGAGTCAGAAATTCTTGAGCCATTCTACGCGCTTGGAGAAGGTCGAGACTACGCAACGGCTGCAATGGCTTTGGGTAAAACTGCATACGATGGAGTAGAACTGGCAGCTAAGTATTGTTTATATACAGGGCTTGGTATTGATAAGGTCTTTCCTGGGGGAGACGATGACATTCCCTTCTGATAGCCAAAAAGAAAACCCCTCTTTCGAGGGGTTGTCTGAAGAAGATCAATGGGAAATTATCTTTGCTTCTGCAATTCTTTTGCTGCAATATCAGCCAACCTTTTATACTCCAGCCACAGGTCCCACAAAGTTTGATACGCTGCACTAGAAGTCAAGCAGGTGGTATTGTTTCTGAAGATGGTAACGGAAGCTTGTCGAAGTGGAATTGGTTGGGATTCAATTCCGACGGGGGACTCGGGAAGGGGTTCACCTGACACTGAGGAATCGTAGAGCAACCTGAAACCGCCAGGCAGATCGCAAGACTCAGCGGGGATATACTCAGGGATTCTCTTGATAATCGTATCGCCCTTTTCATGAATGATCCTCGCCGTTCCCTTAAAGTGTGTGACGAACTTAACAGTTGCGACTGATTGATTCTTCTTTAATTCATTGACAACGGCTGTACCTCTGGCGATCGACGCTTCCCATTCAGTACGAACGTTCTTCTGTCCAGCACGATAACAGAAAAAACAGACTAACAAAAATACCCCTGTCAGCCACAACTGCCAGGGGATTTTTTTCAGCCAGCCTATTAGTAGAACAAGCCAGGTCACGATCCACCAGTGGTTGTATTCGGCTGCTTAACAACCCTAGCCACTGCACCTGCCGACGCGGTGAATAGTGTTCCCAATGCAAGGAAAGCCTTAACTCCATCACTGATAGCTGGCATCCAGTCTTCTGGCAGAAGTACATAAGCAGCACTGACAGAACTAAAGACCGCCGTAGCAATCATAAAGCGCATACTCCACCATTTCTTCCACTCGAAGGCATTCCAAACTAATTTACTTTTAACCGCATCTTTCATCGTATCCATTACCTACCCCTAGTTGAGATACTTCTTATACGCAGCCGCGAGCTTAGTATCGTACTTGTTTTCCTTATACGCGGAACCGTTATAGCCTTCTGCGAACTTAGCCCAATTCAGATTACGAAGATGTCTATCAAGACGCTGACTCTTAACGAAGCCTATGAAGGCTTTCAACTGCTCACCTTCCGAACGATACATAGCGTTGATAAAAGCCTGCAAACTGGAGTAACCACAGAGCCTCCAGTTAAATCCCATTATCTGGAATAAACCCCAGCTTGCGGATTTGAGCGCTGCGTCACGATTGAGGGCTGATGCATTAACAAGTCTAACGTGTTCAGCGACACCCCCCTTATAAAGACGCTTGTTCCATCGGCTAGAGCTGATCGTGGGATGACTCCTGTCATATTGACCGTTGGTGAATTCCGAAAACTTGTGCGCCTCAAAGAGGATTGCTGGCTGTCCATCTGGAAGAAACCCCTTTCCGTTAGATTCAACTTCTTTAACTGCTTTAACTACAGCGACGGTACAGCCTATGGAATCGGCCGCTTCCTTAAAATCCGTATCAGTAAGTGCCTTCATGGTTCAACCGGTCCCAGACTGCCCTGGCTGACCGGCGGTTCATATGGTGGGAAATCCGGCACCCCGGATGCAGCAAACACGTCAGCGGGCATTGGTTGCGTCCATGGGGGTGTCTGGGAGTCCGGAACACCCCTGGCAAAGTCCTGCGGTTGGCGGGACTCCCAGTGGGGTGGACAGACGTAGTAACCCTGCCAATGTCTTTTCATCTCACTTGCTTTAAACTTACGACCACACTCAAAGCAGACTGTATTCCAGTCGCCGTGAGCATAGTAATCAGCATGACCTTTATCAGTCATCTTGTGTCTCCTGTTTCAAGGCTTGTTCCTTTTTGATCTGCTCAACAAGGTATGGGCCAATGAATGGAAGGTAACGAATGGACTTAGGATCGCCTCTCAGCATTTCGTCAAATATCTTATATGGTGGAACGAATTGAGAGGCGATAGCTCCAATGGGTTCTGCCTTCTTAGTGCGTGCCATCTTGTCGCCGCCCTCTCTAAGTGCTGCGGCTTCTTCCTTCGTCACACCAGCAAACTTATCCTTCACGTACTCAGAGTATCCAAAGGTCTTAAACATATTCAAAGGAATGTCGGACCACTGGAAATCAACGTCTCGACCACGCATCCAGTCCTTGACCATCTGAGTACCAGCACCGGATAGTCCCATGACTACTCCAGCCTCGACCAAGTTCTTCAGACCTTTCGCTACGTTACCTTTCTTAATCTCGTTGTAAGAATCTCTACGAAGTAAATCCATCTGCTTCATCATAAAGGACTTAAGCCAGAGATATGACCGTGCGTTGGGATGCTTGAGATATGTCATCGGCATCTCAATGCGGGAAATGGGCTGCGTTCGGGACAACTCCATAAAGGCGTAGTCTCTTGTAAGGTCAGTGATCTTACCTGATTTAAGTTCGGAGATTAGCTTAGGGAACTCATCGCCGAACGCAGCTTGATATTTGTCAGCTATTTTCTGTATACCTTTTGTGTTCTCACCTTCAGCACCTTTCACAAGACGTTGGGCACGGATAACTGCTGCGTTAAGCGCAGTGTTCTTGCCAAACTTATCCACACCCGCAAACAAGCTGGTTTTGAATACCTTATTAACCCAGCGAGTTGTACGAAGTTCATTTGCAAATTCTTCTGAGATATGATCTGACAGACCAAAGTCTCTCATATCCAGATGCTTACGTCCAGTCACCTGACGGATAACCGATTGCAAGGTTGATCGCAAGTCTTGAGTATACACCTGGAGACCCACGTCCGCAAGCTGTGTGCCGGCTGACCAGAAGTTACCAAGTAAACCTATGTTACCAATGTTCTTAACGTTGCGGATGAAATCAGCTTCACCAATCTCACCAGGGCCAAATCGAGCTTTTAGAATGTCTGAGACTTCCTTAGCATCTGGTTGGGATAGTTTGCCAGATTTAATCTCCTCCGCCATAAGATTCTGTACGCTGCGATCCACGTCCAGGAACTCATGGTCACCCTTCTTCATGTTCTTAGCATACTCTCCGAAGAATCGAGCACGCTCAATATCGGAGACAGCAGATCGAATATAGGTATGCAGAGACTCAGCCGGGCCATAGTAATACTTCAATAGCTCCGGCGTGATCTCCTCAATACCACGATCCTTAGACCAGCCCGGCTGAGTGGAACGCTTGTCAGCGAAGAGTATCTTATTAATGATAGCAGCTTCTTCAAGATTACTGATAGGCCGTCCATTCTGCCGGAGGGATTCTACATTAGCGTCCTGCAGGGCTTGCTGGATATTGTTAGAGTCTTCCTTCCCGATAGCCTTAAACAAACCTTCCTTATCCTTCACAACTCGCGGGAAGTATTCAAAGTTGCCACGCTTAAACCGCTTCAATCCAACCAGCTTATCTCCAAGGGAATCAAGGGCACTACGAACATTCTTGTATCCGTTGGATAGTTTGGAATCTCCAACAGCCTCCAACACCTTCTGAATGACAGTAGGTTCACCAGTCAACAGTGCACGATTAACAACGTCCTGTGTTGCCTTATTCTTCTTATTCAAGGCAACAAGAAACTCACCAGTCTTAGCGATATTGGCGTGCGTCTCAGCAAGTGTACGCCTCTCAGCCGTCATGATCTTCTTAAAGACCGCCGGAGACTTATTCAAGATGCGAGTACTTGAAGCACCAAGCAGACTGTCAAAACCCCTAACAAGATTCCTACCGCCTCCAGATAATCCAAGTGCAACCAACGCTCCAGCTGCTGCTCCAATTCTCTTATCTTCATCTGCAAAGTATGCACCGGCCGCTGCTCCTATTCCACCAATGGCCGCGACTTTGCCAGCCTTGGATATAAGTTCAGAATCAACGAAACCTTCCTGACCCTTGATCTTAGGCGCATCCGCACCATAACGCTTGCGCAAGGTTTCTTGCACGGCGTTACGACCTTGAAACAAACGACTCTTAACGGTTCCGATAGGTACATTAAGTTGAGTTGCGATCTCAGCTTCAGTGAAGCCCTCCATCTCCTTCAGCATGACAACTTGTCGTTGCGCTTCCGGGAGTTTATCCAGAGCTTCCTGAATGTTCTTCTGAACTTCATTAGCGATTGCAATATTCTCAGGAGTATCAGCACCAGTAGGATTCTTTTCCTCGACCTTCGAGGCAAGCTCTCCAACTTCTGCCATATCGTTGTCTACAGTTTTACTGAGAGTGCCGCTGGTATCAGGGCGACGAAGCCCCTTACGCGCAGCCATGTTCAGTTCGTTCTCACCAATCTTATACAGCCAGGTATAGAACTGACTATTTCCTTCAAAGCTATCTAAGTTTCGGAAGGCTTGAAGGAACGTATTCTGCGCAATATCATCAACGTCTACAGCCGCACGACGATGTGCAGACCCCATACCTTGCCGGAGATTACGCTTGAGTCGTCCGTAGTATTGATCAAACAGCTGTGAATATGCACTCTGTTCTCCAGCCTTCGCACGACGGATAATGTCAACTTCATTAGGTAGCTGAGACTCCTTAAGCACAAGCCCAGGAATGCCACCATCAAGAGAGACAGCACCAGACTGACGCATCCGGTCAAGCACCCTGCCACCAGCAGGAAGTAGTAAACCAGCCAGTCCTCCAAGGAGACCTCCTTCGGCTTTTAGTTCTTCTGGAGCGAGTGCGAAACCTGCAGCAGCGCCGCCAGCTGCTATGCCTCCACGCAGAAGAAGTTCCTGGTCAACATCACCACGTTGCCATTTGGATCTGGCAAGCTTAGCATCTTTCTGATCAGCACGATTAAGAGCCCGCTTGATTGCAGGTACGTCTTTATCATACGCAGATTGAATAGCATCGTCTTCATCCATCCTGGCAAGGTCATCAAGATTCTTATTAATCTTGAGAGCTTCATCCCACTGACCCTTAGCTTCTGCTGAGTCTCGTGCAGTAACTGCTTCGTCGAACTGACGCTGCAACTCGGAACTGCGCGCAGCTGCCGCTCGCTCCGCTCGGGCTTGCGCGATAGAACTCCGCCGCGCATCGCGAGTGGCTGAGCGATCCGAAGCGGCCCGCTCCTCCGCGTACTGCTGGGATCGAAGGATACGTTCTTCGGCTTTGAAGGACTGGTAGTCAGCGTAGTCGGAGTCATTCTTGAAGGCCGACTTTACATCAGCGCGACGTTGGGCGATGTACTTTTCGGTATCGGTTTTGGAAGTGATTCCGAGAGCGCGGTTGATACGAGCTTGTACGTCTAGAGTAGTGCTGGGCATTATCTCGCCAGCGGCTGCCGCTTCCACCTCCACGTCGTACTTGGCAGCGTCTCGGAGAATGTCCTCATAAGTTCCGTTGATCTTGGCTCGGTCCAGGTCCAGCATCTTAGCCCTAGCACCGCGAGAGAAGATAACTCCCAGCGGGCCACCGATAAGGGCGCCTGCAGCTGCGGAGAACTTCAACTCATCGGTGTTCAGAGTTGTAGAAGTGGACAACTGGTCTGCGGCCGTGATTGCAGTGTTCAAGGCAGCGCCTAACGAACCGGCATCCAAGATGGAGTCGGCAGTCTTGATCATTCGAGAAGTAGTTTCTGCACCTGTAATCAACGCTCTGGTCGCAGCAATAGGCTTAGCTCCGAAGCCTAGAGGAACAGCTAACAACTCCGGATCGGCCATCAGACTATTGACAAGCTGTGCCCCGAACTTACCAGGGTCTTCTACAGCAGCTTGTTTCAGTGCATCCCACTGAGCTCGGATAGTAGGGTCTTGTTCCTTCTTCCGAGCCGCGATGGCAGCCTTTGCAGCATCCACAGCTACGGCTGGATACTGGTCAGGATTGGCAACAATCTTATCCTGCATCATAGTCTTACGAGCAGACATAAATGCAGTGCGCTCATTCTCGGGAGCACTGACCAAGGATTCAACGAAGTTGGCAGGAAGGGAATCCTCCAGCATAAGCTTAACAGGATTCTCTACATTCGCAAGGAAGCCAGGTTTCTGCTCCTCGGGAGGAATAGCTGCTACATCCTTACGTGCTTGAATATCTCTACCTTCACCAAAGGGATCAGCTTCGCCCTGTCGCGGAGTGTAGTCAGGGGAATCTACAGGAACCAATCCAAGGTCAGTCATCAACCTATTCTTGATGTGCCGTGCAGAACCCTTCGCTGCTTTAGCAACAGCTTCCCCAGCATTCCCTAACGCACCTAAAGCACGCTCGGAGAAGGGCTTATCCTCAACTTCCTCAATCGACTCCGGAGTTGAACCATATAGTTCGTCCAGACTGTAGCCAGTCGGAGTATCGTCGGATACCTGCGGCTGTACGTTCCTGTCCTCATCTGTACTGCCAGTAACAATAGTTCCAGCGTCAGTCCCTCCAACCTTACCAAGAGCTTTCGCAATATCGCTCGCACGCTTGGATACGTCAGCAAGATATTGCCGAGTCTTCGCACCACGGTTACCTCCCCCAGGCCCAGCAAAGTGGGATTGAATAGCTTCTTCCACACCGCCGGCCTTCATACGCTCGGCAAAATCTTTCATCGCCGCATCAGTTGCCTGGGCAGGATCAAAGGGATCAATACCCCGAGCCTTTGCAGTCTCGGGAATATACTGGAACATTCCGCCTGCTCCGAACTCATCGTTCTTTGCGGAGGGGTTGTATCCAGATTCCTGTTGTGCTAGTGCAAGTCCATACTCCTCCGGGACTCCGTACCTCTGCGCAGCCTTGACGATCAGGTCTTGTAGTGTCTTGTCCTTGGGAAGCATACCATCTACATCGGAGCCTACCTGGTAGGTAGTCCTGGATGAAGGGCTGCTACCCCTGCGACCGCGAGGAGTGCGGTGCGCCGGAACAAGTTTGACTCCCTCAACTTCTTGTGGGCCATAGAGCTCATCAAGAGTGAACGAACCAGTTGGCATTATGTTCTCCTGGTGTTCAAAATTTGAACACCTCTAATTATCATTCGACAGGAACGCCCTTAGTACCATCCCAGAGGATAGTACCCTTACCAGTTACATAGTACATACCCTTCTTCAACTTCTTATCTGCGGGAAGAGGAGCAGGCATATCAGGGGTCTTGCCGGGCTTGGGTACGAACTTTGTAGTATCATCGCTGATGGGGAATCCGAAGATTGAATAACCCTTATCGGTGTCCCAGTCTCCGTTACTCTGACTCTCAGATATAGCGCGGCTGAGGGCAGTATCCCAATCCAGCGCCTTATTGGTCCGGACAAGGGCCTTCGCCCTAGCAGCAATCGCGTAAGCACCAGTCTTGATGGCTTCCGGAGCAGCGGTAGAAGAATCTCCCTTGAATATATGTGCCTTGATTGCCGCCTCAGCAGCCTTCACATCATTAGTGTTTGGCGCACTAGCATCCGTACCAGACTTCTCTTTCAGCTTTGCAATCCGATCAGCATTATTCTGCCGCTGTTGTGCAATGTCGGCTAGGCGAGTTTGATTCTTCTTCCGAAACTCTGAATCCTCTTCCAGCCGATCCTGCTGTCTGGACTGAAAGTCCATAGTCGCACGATCCTTTGCTGACAGTGCCTGCTCATTGATGTAGGTTACAACATCAGGATCGTACTCCATCTTCTTCATTTCAGCAAGAGCTTCTGGAGGAAGTGCTTGTGCATCCTCCAACTGTTGTAAGCCCCACTCCCACTCGGATTGGTTCTGTGCGATGCCGACAGTCTGTGCCACAAGGTCTGCAGTTTTGAGAGTAGTCTCGACTATATTCTTCCGTGCAGTAATATCTGCATTCCTGATTTCATTCTCTTGCTTACGAATACCGGAGGCTGCCTTCAGATAGTCCGCACCCATCTTCGGTGCACCACCTCGCATGAAGGTATCTGCTAGCACCTCCAGCGGCACAGCATCACTGGCGTCATTAGGATCATGCTTGAACAGGGTTGACTCCCCAGAGAACGTGCCATTAGCAATCTGTTGCATCCTTTCAGACGCAATCATTCCTAATTCATTCTCCCTCTGCAGAGTCTCATTAGACAGACGCTGTCCTTCAGATTCCACTGCTAATGCTTCTCGGTTAGCAATGGCATTGAGAGTCCGCTGTCCTGTCTCAATCCCCTCCAAACCAAATCTAGAAAAATCAACTGGCATATATCACCTTAATAAGTTCCAGTGCCGAAGGCAGTACCGCCTCCAGTAGCTACGCCAGGAGACCAACTTGCATTTGCGCCTGCTCCGACAGAGATATTACTGGCCGGTTGATTAAACCTACCTCCAGCAACTGTAGCAAGATTTCCCAAGTTATTCGCAACGCCGCCGATGCTGGATAGATAATTGTCTGAGCCATCCTGCCTAGCTCCCATGCCAGCAGAACTAACACCACCTGCAGTCTGAATACCTACATCAGCACCACTTAACCGGGCAAGGTTATCAAACTCACTCTGATATGCTGAGGCGCCAGCGTCAGCAGCGGCAACGAGTGCGTTTCCGGAGCCGGTGTACCCCTGAGAAGCGACGGCCCTTTCTGCCGCCTGCATTCGCGATTTCCATACCGCGGAGTCCTTGATGGAGGATGGGTCCTTGGATAGTTTATCCAGGCGTGCAGCAGCATCTCCACGGTACTGCGCATAAGGATCAGCACCCTTCTGAGATTCTGTTACAAACTTATTTTGTTCTTTCTGTGCTTTCTTTGCTTGATTAGCTGCATATACAGTACTTGCAGCGCCAATAGCAGCAGCAGTAATAGCGGCCATTTATATTACCTTTGTGTAAACTCGTTCTGACAAATGGTAGCCCATATGCTTATAGAGTTCATCTACAAATTCTGGACTCGTGGATAGAGCAACCATTACTATCTGAGAACAACCCATAGCTTTCGCTTCAGGTTCTATTGCTTTTAGTAGTTGTTTTCCAAGTCCTAACGACTGATGTTCTGGATCAATCCACCAGACAATCTCATTAGCACTTAGAAAATTCCTATTAAACATGAAGGGAAGAACTGCCAGACCAACGGAGCCTACTACTTTCCCATCAACCTCTGCGCAGATAAGGAGTCCTGCTTCGATAAGGCCGACTGTTAGTGCATGTACTGTGTTATAATCAAAGGGATAATTATTCACATACTCGGTGGTGGGATAGAACTTCTCATAACCCTCTATAAGCGCTGGTACGTCTTTCATAACTGCATTGCGAATCATGATCCTTTCCTTAAGTTAAAAAATGCTACAACAATCAATCTACCTGTGACTGCATCTTCTCCGAATGCCTGAAAAGGGTATCGAGAGTGAAACAGCGAGCTTTCATATATGAGTGCGCGGTTGTATTTCAAGTGTACAAGATGGTGACGATACCACTTACTTACATCATCAAAGTCATTCTCTATCTGCCTTCGGAGCCAGTCTTCTCCTTCGAGGATACATCTTTCCTTCGTAGCTCGATGCTCCCAAAAAGCAGTGCCTCCAGGGCCATTACAAAGATACAACACAAGTGCGTGACTGCCCCAGCCAGTATCTGCATGTATTGCCTGATTGGGAAGTTCATGGTCATAGTTTAACCTATACGCCATGCCGAGGAGGTCTATCTTTCCTACGGCCTTTTCTATAGCATTAATAACAGCCGGTATTTCAACCTTGCAAATCCTCTTATACACCTGCCCATCAGGGCCAGTCCAGTCTATATAATCGGCACCGATTCCAGCCTCTCGAACGGTATATGGTTCGGGAAGAAAGTCATCAATGACGATCAGCTCTTTCATGGAGTAAACTTCCTGTTGATGGTCTCTTGATCTTTCTTCACAGACTCCATCTGTAGCTTCAATGTCAGAACATCTGATCGCATAGTCGCAATATCATTTGTCTGCATTGTTACCAAGTCAACCTTTCCCTCAACTTTGGTCATTTGAGTGCTTAACTCATTCAGCTTATTGGCTGTAGAGTATCCCACCCACACAATGACAGCGGCACCTATACCAACAATCCACTTCTCAACAGGCCCTAGCTTCACGTGAGTCTGTCCATCTGGTGTCTGCATATCCATTGAGATTGATTAACCTACTGGAAGTGGGAGGGATGGAACTACGTATCCTGCATCACTTGCATATCGAGCAGCCGCGGTGTATCTTATAACTCCAAGCCTACCATTCAATTCATTAGCGTTGGTAGTACCTGACTGTGTGTTGTCTGAACCTATTGCAAGAGGGGAGTTGGAATTGAATGTCGTAGATGCATACGTTGCAGATGCCAGCATAACTCCATCTATGTAAAATCGAATTGTTGTGCCTGAGCGTTCAAGACAGAAATCATATGGAGTCACTGCAACTGGAGCCCAATCCGCATTAATGGGAGATGTTGTACTGGCGCTTGTTCCTAAGGTAGACGCATTAACTAAAAGCTTCTTCGGAGCAACTGCGCCATTTAGGAAAACTGCCCAACCCCTATTGTTTGCAGCTGGAGCAAATGCATCATAGTGAGATGTTAAGCACTGCAACGTAGTCAGCACGTCGAACTCTACATTGAACCACTCCCAGCAGAAGTTTCCAGTAAGTGGCCAGTCAGCAGAATCTGCGGAAGTTACCCAATCACCAGTGCCATCCAACTCAAGCAAGTTGTTTAAAATCTGAGCATTACCAACTGCTGTCATGGTGTGCGGGGCAATACTTTTATCAACAAAGGTAGTCGAGCCGTTCACCCCTCTGAACGCTACAAGCAATTTAACACTACTCCAAAATCTATCAGAGGGACTCTGCAAAACTAACTGATGTGCTAGAATGCTCATGAGTAAGCATTACCAATAGATGTCTGCCAAGAAGTACCCTGATTAAAACTTGAAATAATAATAAGATCTACCGCACCGCTGCCAGTTGATACAACGCCAGTAATACCTCCAACCCAATCAAAGGCTGCTGGGAAGGCTACTGTTCTTGGGGTGGTATCCTGTGTGAATCGAATACTAAGCGTGACGGCTGCTGGAGAGCTTGGAAGATTTGTGAATACTATGGAAGTCACATTCGCTGTCGGTGCGAGTGTGAAGTAATCCCCAAGCGCCCAATCAATAGTAACTACACCTGCGGCTGGAGTAAGGACAGTAACAACACTTCGACCTGCTCCAGGAATGGCAAGATCAGCTACGTCTTGCGCAGTGAATTGAACATCATCACCGCCTTGCAATCCCGGTATAACCTCTGCACCTGTCAGCGGAGTGGTCGCACTTGGATTGTCTGAGAATCTACGAAGACCCATTGCTATTCGCCTATGTAAAGATCAACAAAATCTTCGGTTGAGTAAAAGTCATTACCATCCATAGTCATGTAGTTAAAACCTCCGCCACCTCCACCGCTACCATTACTAATCTCAGTAATCTTTCCGTACTGATCCACCGTCACATCAGCGTTGGTGTAGCTGCCAGGAACTACGTCTGTTTGAACTGCATTACTGACAGCGGGATTTCCAGCAACACCATCTCCATTCTGTACTACTATATCTCCAGCATTCCCCTCGATTTCCCTCAACAACCAAGCATTACCAAATCTAACAAGGATGCCCTGGCCGGTAAGTTGTGCAAGATTAACCAAACTCTCATTGAGAATATTAACCTTATCACGCAACAAGATGAACCACTGCATCCAGTTGACAGTAAACTTCCGCTGTGGGTCCTTCTCATCAACCGGAGGTGTATGCTGAGGTACTGGAGGAACCTTGTCCTGGAGAGCCATTATAAAGTTCCTATATCGTACTGAACCTCGACTGCCTGAATACGGAAGGGAGTGTTCATAGCATGACGGAATTGATAAGCCCTACGAGTGAAGGTTCCGCCATTTACAAGAGTTGGATTATTAGCACCCATATCAATATCTCGCCACTGGCTCCAACTCTCATAATCATCATCTGTACGGCGGCAGTTAATGACGCTACCTTCCGTCTTATCTCCGATGATTTTTAACAAGTTCATCTGCTTACGACGACGAGTGTTGGCATCGAATACTGGAGTGATGATATCTACAACGATGGGATCGTTAAGGTCAGTGAATACAAGAGGGCTGATCTTATAAAGACGACCATTACTCTCATGCTGAAGGATATGCTCCCCGTTCACGCCATAGGTAGATGCAATGATTGGAAAGTAATTACCATTAGCATCTGTCCACTGGAACCACTTATCAAAGACAATATCATAGGCGAGGGTAAGGTTAATATCTTTCAGTGTGATGACATACCAGGAATGGCCGTTAGTCTTCAACTGCCAGGACATAACAATATCTACACCAACCACGTCAGCGTCTACTAGTAACTTATCAATAGATGGCGTTGAGATAACCCGCACACCCAACTGACTCATCATGACCACTTGTAGGGATGCCGACTTATTTGTGGACAGCCAAAATAGAACATCATCAATCATCTGAACACTATCGCCATTAGCACAGCCGTAGCTAGCCTTTGATCCTTGTACTGGCGCAAGTGGACTCCCGGTCGGATTGCCGGCATCGAAGAAGACTTCAGTTGACCATTTCTTAAATGCAATGGCATAGACCAATTGCTTACTCATGAACACGCCGTCATCAGGTTCGATCTGTGCCCTGATGAAGTTGATCGGGTCCCAATCTCCAGGGTTGGATACAGAGTTAACTGCACTTCCCCAGAGGACAGCAACTGACTGCATTACATAGATCGGACCATTCAGATAGCAAAAGCCCTTAACAGTTGTTGCTGGATAGTCACTGTCAATGACGTGTAACTCTGCACTGAGTCCTCCCGCTACGTAATATGCGTAAGCCTTATTCCCGTCCCCAAGAACCATCTTAGGAACAGCCCCAAGGATTTCATCAAACCTATACACACCATTCGCAGTGTCGAGTCCAGTACCTACTGACACACCATCCCGATAAAGAACACTACCAAAGATAGAGTATACAGAACCCCTCCACTGAAACACACCACGACCGATCTGATTATTAGCAACCAGATCAAATGAGGAAAGTCCAGGCCTCTTATAAATCCACAACTCCCCAGACTCATCAGGCTCCATAAAACAGTTCACCAAGCGAGCATCTTTATTCGTAGTGTTATCACGATTAGATGGCTCAACTATCAGTGGGAGTCGCGGCGGCAAAGCCATGGATTCAAACTGAGGCATTACGAGAAGCTCCCATATCCATATCCAGTACGTTGATCTGGAGTGAATCTTGTAGGCGCGTCTTCCACGTCCCAGTCCTCAAGGATCGATCTGTAGGTATTAGCCCTGGCAGCGCAACGATCCATGATAGCTTGTGGCTGGCCTGTGCAAATATCATCAGCCAATCCCCAACGAAGGGCCATTCTCCACTCTTGCGGGAAGGCCATATTCTCTTCGAGATTGATTGGATTAGTTACTTGTGTTTGAATCAAGATATGTGCGACGTTGTTAGCTTCAGTAGCATCCGGAGGATTCCAGAAATACACCTGAAGCTCCGTTGCCTGCTTGTTGATGAAGTATGAAGAAATCATCCCGTTATTGCCAGTAACTTGGGATAGTGTCATCCACTCATTCCAAGACATAACTACCAGTGGACGCCGGGCATTCCCCACAGTCTCCAGAACATACCCCTGCAAACCTCGCAAGGGCTTAGTCATATCTACATCGCCGAGCGGCCCAAGGGAGTATATGCTCTGTCCAGTTACAAGCGGGATAGGTAAATCTTCAAGCAAAAAAAGCTTCAACCCTTGGGTCTGCCAAAGGTTGATAATGTCATTTAGTCGACGCATATACTCAGACAACTGATCACTATTCGGAACATCACCTCGTTCCAGATAACCAGCATCGAACATCGCATCGTTAATGATACCGTAGACGGTATTAGAAACTGAGGCAACCATTTGTCACCTCACAGTTCAGGGTCAATGATGCCGTGTTTGGTAGCGTGGATAACGATAGTAAAATCACCAGCACTGGCACCACCATCATATAGAACGTCACCAGTCACACCAGCTCCAGCATTATTAGTTAATCCACCAAACTTATCAAAACAGAAATCCTGCTGTCCGTGAAGGCTGATAATATCTACATCAGCGGTAGCATCCCAAATCAGTTTAACAAGATCGTCTGCAGCAACGCTAAACCAAATCTCATCAATGTTTACACGGGTACATGCAGGAACAAGGGCTGATACATCAATAGCAGTTCCTGTACCAGTAGCTACGTCATCAATCTTTACAACCACATTACGCTTACCATCAAGAATAGTCTGGACCGGCATAACACTCTCCGAAAAGTGGGGGACTTTTCAGTCCCCCTGATTATTAGCGTTCGACGGCCGCGAAGACATAATCCAGTGTAGCGTTGGCAACTGCTGAACTGGCGCCTACCAGGAAGTTAACTCCAAAGTGGGTAGTCAACACCGGGGTAATACTGGTTACAGCAGTATCATTGAAGTACGCAAGAATCTTACCGCTGGGAAGGAGTTCAACACCTACAGTGAATTGTTCTCCGGCAATGTATGCCACTGGCACCGCAGAGGTCACATCATCCACGGTGAGGGTAAGAACGTTGCTGACAACAGTTACATATACTCCATTGGTAGGAGCAAGCAGGGTGTTAAAGAATCCAGTGATAATACTGGCAGTCAGGCCGACAGCTGCAATCTTGGTCTTAGCAAAGGCTCGCCTGCCGGCAACAAGGACGAAGGATGCCAGCGGGGTCGATACAGAACCTGCAGCAGTGATAGTTACAAGACCTCCAGGCCCTGCAACCGGAGCTGCAGTAACACCAGCCCAACCAGTGATACCTAGATTAAAATCACCGAAGACTGTCTGAAGTTTAGTGGGATCAAGCTCTCCCAAGTTTCCCAACGTTTCACCAGCATTAGCATTGGTAACGCCTGCCGGGAATCTGGTGGGAGAGTACGGGGGTTTCGCATATCCTTGAATAGCCATCTTAAAAATATCCTCTTGATGATGGTTACTAAAATTGAATTACGGAGACCAACCAGCAAACAAATAAGCGAGACCACAAAGTGCCAGTCCCGCGGCAAGGAGGTTGAACTTCGAGCTGACACCGAACGTTGCAAGAATCCAACAAATCACTGCAGCGATTACAAGGAACATTGCTAAGCTAACCATATGTTTCTCCTGGTGTTCAAATTTTGAACAGTAGGGGCCATTGCTGACCCCTACCATTGTCCAACATCTTACGGACCATTGCTGCCGTAGATACCACGCGGATCAGTACAACCAACCGAGAACCTCATGTACGATGCTGCCTTAGCGCTCTTCGTATCGAAGTCATTGTCCTTATCAAACTCAGGACGATTACGCCAGAACATCGTCATACCATTAGGAACATTGGTACGAGTAAACCACGCATTCGGGTTAGTGAAATAGTGGTTCAGCTTGATGCCTTCCGGGAACGCATTGGTTGCTTTCAGAACGTTGATAGCATTGTTGCCGGTGTGAGCCTGCAACACACTCTTCAAAATCCGGTTAGCGTTGTACCATTCCTGCGGTGCGATGTGAAGCGAACGCGGCATAACAGAGATGCGGAGGCCGCGGCTCTGCGTAGCGTTCATGATCTGGATGCAGATATCTTCCAGACTTGCTTCACTCAAATCTGCACCAGGAGTCAGTGCGTTACTAAACGTACCACCAGGCGAGTTAACGTGAACGTTACTGATAAGCGGCTGTCCGTCCGGCATAGCAAAGTATGTCGTATTGAAAGCGTTGTTATACAGGAACGCAGCGACGTTCTCCAAGGTTTGACGCATGGAGAAGGCATTAGCCTTAGCACGACGAGTGGCGACCTCCTTGTACTGATTATCGTCCAACTCCTCCTTCGTAACAATGAAGCCCAGCGCATAAGCAACATGCGCGTAGGTCTGCACCCAACCCTGCATTTCGGAATCATAGATAACAGGTGCGCCTTGCCCCTTAACCGGAGCCAGACCAAAACCAGTTACCTCAACGTCCTGCTCGTATGCACGCGTAGACGATTGCACATTATACAGGTCCGTATATTCCTCAGCGTGCTCCGCATACACCTGACCCCAAATGGCATGGATACCAGGCCAGAGTAGTTTGGGATGACTACCAGTATTGATTACACCAGGCATTTTTTATTCTCCTCAAACACCGGTAGTGGAAGTGAGTTCATCTTCGTTAATCTTGACAAGAACCTTCGCATACAAGCCGAATTCGTTGTCAACACTATCTACGATGCCCAAGATACGAAGCTGCGCAGTTGCACCGGCGGCAGTAGGAGCTGCCATAACATAGCCAGATACGAAGCCATTATTAGCGGCGGCCACAACGTCAGCATTCAGACCTACATCAGCGGCTGCAATAGCAGTACTGGCCTGGATGGTGAAGATAGTGGACGGATCATCAACTACAATTGCATACCACAGAACGCCAGGAGCTGATGGACGGACGATACTATCGAGATTTGCAGGATTAGCCATCATGGTCGGATAGAGACCAAGACCAACTACAACACCACGAATAACTTCACCAGCAGCTGCAAGGGTAATGCCGGGATAACCACGACTATCGGAAGTACCAGAACTCTTGACAGGATCGCCAATAGCTACGGCAGTTGCGTAGTCGCCCGCGATAGAATAAATGTTCGCCTGTCCCTGGAAGGGACTGTTTAGACTCTTTACGGGAGAGAGTCCAGTCGGGCGGTTAGCGTTAGCCATTTCACACTCCGGAATTAAGATTTACGTCGGAATAGGTCAGGGGCTTTACCCTTGACATATCTATTAGCTGCATCCTGACCAGTTTCACCAGCATGACCAGCTCCATCCATACCTGCCGTGATTGCATTAGCAATGTTATCATTGGCTTCCTGCGTCACGTCCATACTTTTCTTAAATAGATGATTGGGGCATTCCATAAGATACATACGTCCAGGTTGCCCGTTTGCACCTACGTCGTCCCCGCTGATTACGCTCACGTGGCTACCAAGGTCCGAATCTCCGGAGTTATTAGCATCACCACCCAAGTCGAAATTATTAATCTTCACGTCCTTCTTATCAACGAAGGTATAGCCAGCCTGCTTGGCACGTCCGATTCGTTCAGGAGTTCCACGAAACCAATGTCTATGGTATCCATCCCTTGCCGGAACCTGTAAGCGCAAGGTCGCGGAAGACATGGGAATATAGTTGGCAGGAGTTACCTCCTTGGGAACCTCACTGGCAGGATTGTTGTTCTTCAGTTCGTCACTCATATCTTATGCTCCGTCAGCAAAGTAGGTTTCGGCGTAGTGCTTTTCCCACTCTGCCTTCGTCTTGAATAGCTTACCTTCTCCAACAAGTACTTCTAAATCAGAGTGGCACGCTTGTTTAGCATCAGCGGGGAGGTCCGAGAAGGACTTACCATTACTTCGACTTCCCCTGGTCGCACCACCTTCAACCTTTGACTCTTGCCTGCGTCGCGGTGTTTCCTCTGACGGATGTTCTTCTTCAAGACGTTTACTACATTCGTCAAAGAACGCACGACCTTTGAGATTAGGTTCTTCTCGAGCCAAATCCTCAGCGATCAGTGTAATCAGGCGGGTTCGTTTCTTATCTACGTTGAACCACGGATTCTCAGCTTCCCAGGCTTTGTAATCAGGCGTTAAACCCTTTTCAAAGTCCCCATCTTTGGGATCAACTTTCTTATCCGGGACGATCTTAACTTCTGCAAGCTCTGCTTCGGACTTGTCAAGGTTCTTCAAGTCTTTCTGAACTTGGAGTTCTGCATCTACATCATTATCTTCTCGAGCGGTTCGGTACGCACCCTCAAGGCGAGTACGTTCAGCGGCGATGCCTCGCTGGAGTTGTTCCTTATAGTGCTTCTCCATTACCCCAAGACCGGAGCGCACGTTTTCTAGTTCTTGCTGGAGTGTACCAATTTTACCATCGCGTGTCAATAGGTCTTTACGGAGACGTTCATTGTTCGCCCGCATGATCGGAATGACGTGTTGGGCCTTATCTACAAATTCGTCAGCCGGCACCCACTTATCTTCCGGGCCCTTGAACCTCTCCTTCGGCAGCCACCCCATTTCCTTTGCTTCTTTTTCTACCGATTCAATAGCTGCAATTTCTTCTTGATTCAGTTCTTCATTCTCGCCAGGCATTACTTCTCTCCAGTGATGATTGCAAAGATATCTCTATCATTAACAAAGCGATACTGCTTATCATCCAGCGGACCTCGGGCCATGTAACCAGCATAGGCAGTCACAAGAACACGATCACCAACTGCAGCTCGGGCACCGTTCTCATCACACCAGCAGCTTGGTCCGAGTTCTACAATTGTTGCTCGCTGTTCTAGCATATGATCCCTGGATTCCACAGCAGCTGGCATTACGATAAGACTTTCTTTGCGTTCCGGAAGATACGGTGCGATAAGAACTGCACGACCTACCGGCCTTAATCCTGATTTATTCTCCACTTTCTAACTCCGTCATTAGATCAGCATACTCAATATCTTGAATTTGTTCCAGGATGGAACACGCACCTGTAGCACCCGCATTCTTAACTGCCATCTCTACAGTGAATGCTGCAGAGAACATTCCGTTAGCCCATTGTTCCTTAAGCGATTCCCGCTTCCGCCGCGCCCACTGGAGTAATAGCTGTGTTCCCGGATGCCGCTTCCACTCCAGGAATAGCTGCTCCTCCTCCGATAGTTCCTGTTTGTCCACCATTAGTATTCGCCTTTATCAGCATATCTATTTGACCCATAGTCTGATCGTTCTGGCTCTTCAGGATATTAGCAAGAGCATTTAACGCATTAACTCTATTCGCATCTACACGTGCATCACCACTCTTTTGTGCTGCTTCAGCCTTGGCATATAGCTCTGCAATTTTAGCCGTATTCACACGAACATCTTCGCGCAGTGTCATAAGGAACTGTTGATTACTCTGTTGTAGCCGAGCCATCTCGGTTTGCTGAACCAGCTGTGCAATTACAATCTTGGGATCGGGAGCTGGTGGAGGACTATTAGCTATACCCTTATATAGCACTGCAGTATCCTTGACTCCGATAGCGTCCAAGAACATCAACTCTACGGCATCGGCGTCGTATCCTGACGCGGTCCGCGAAGCGTCCCGCACCGCCACCGCCTGCGAAAAGCGCACCGCGTCTGACGTTATCGTGGGGTCAGCGACAGGAACAACCCCAGCCGCGTCGCCCGTGAAGTCTTCGCGGGCAATCCAGCCTCCGCCGTCACCGAAAGACATCTTGTCGGGAAGGTATATTCCATTCAGCACGTACAGTTTACGGAACTCTTGCTTCATCCCTCGCCAGATACGCTTGAAGATTGCAGAGTAGATTTTCTGTCCCTGCTCGACCATTGTTCTGCCGGTTTCGGCGGGAGTGTTCTGGCCAGGATTCTCTCCTACCATCATATCGGTGCTGCCAGAGATGCGATTGGTGTACTCGATTAGGAGGCCGAGGAGGTTGAAGATAACGGCGCTGGGTTCACGGACCGGAAGAGGGAAGATATTCTTCCGGAGGTCGTCGCCAGTGGAGTCGACGCGATTCCAGCTGAAGGGGGAGAATTCATAGATGCCACCACGAATCTTAGCTCCGCGGCCGAGGAATCCTCCTGATGTATTAGAGATGGTGCCGGAGTCAAACAGCTGGTTGATTGCACTATCCACACTCTCATTCAGTGGACCAAGGAGAACACCGAAGCCCGTATCGTAGATGCTGCCGTCAGGAGATGGGATGAAGGAGAGCTTGGTGAAGTGCTCCACCGGGCTGATGCGGATTACTTTCTGCCGAGAGTCAAATTCAATATCTTCGATACGGTCAAAGCGCGTTACGATACGCAAGGTCTGTCCGGTTGACTCCTCTACAGAAATAATGAGAGGTTCTGCGTACCCATCTTTATCCAGGTCAAGATTGCAGTGGCACTCCAATATGGTGAAGGGGGTGTTCTCATTTGCGATGGGCGTGCTGACACCGGCCCGATTATCCTTTTCAAGCTGCAGGTGCGTCGTGCGAACCTGTGCGTCGGACTTAAACCATTCCTTATCCAAACAGTCGGCAAAAGTACCACGCCTGACACGTTCCGTTATCTCATTACGGAACAGTGGGATCACGTGGGTCTTGAAGGGGGAACTCTCGACGGTTTTAGTGTAGTAGTCCAACACTAAGTCCGTTGCCATGACCAGCGTACTGACATTGTGTCCCAGTCCGGCATCGTAGTAAGACTTCTTAAACACCGTCCCCATAATCGGCAGGGTCAGTAGTGCCCGGTCCTGGTCCGGTTCCCAACACTCATCCTGTTCTAATAGCTGCCAAGACATAAAGCCAGCAATTCGAGTGGCACGCGCCTTCTGAATCCCCTGTGGGTCTTCTCCAACAACTCGGCAGTCGACAACCTTCTTCCCGTTGATGATAGCTGGGTAAGCCCTGGCATGGAACTGCATAGCTGCAATTGTGATCAGGGGGAACTTGATGTTGCTGCAGCCCTGCCAGGGAAAGGACTTGTCCTTCTGAATCTGCATGGCCAGGTCCATGCCAGCCTCATTTCTTTTTAACCACTTTTGTCGGCTGAAGCAATCGCGCTTGTAACCTTCCACAACCCAGCCGCCAATCTGATCCAGCTCATCCGAAGAGAAGTGGTCGCAAAGATTAGGTGACTTGATTGTCTCTGCATTCAGAGTGATACTGGAGTCGAGGTTTAGCATTTATTTCTTTCCCTTCGGGTATACACGGCCGGCCTTGAAGCCCATCTGACTCATCTTACCTGCAGCAGCCTTACCAGCCGGAGTACGAACTGGAGGCAGGATGCCACCTGTTGCCGGACGTTTGGCAGGACCTATCTTCACACCTTGCTTAACCGGCTGCCCGGCACCACCAGTTACTGTCTTCCTCTGCGCCGGACGCAAGGACGTATCACGCATTTGACTTGATAGCTTTCGCACTTTAATTCTCCAGTCAGCGGTGTTCAAAATTTGAACACTCCTTAATAACCTGTCGCAGATCGTTGGTGTCCTTCAGAACGTCGGGCTCTGCGAGATTCCCAATCGTCCTCAATTTCTTCATCCGTGGTGAAGTCGTCTTGTTCTATCTCATTCAACTCATCGAAGCCAATACTAACGTAGGCCGTCGCATCGAACTGATCATCCAGTAGTGCGTCGGTGACGCCTGTGAATGTCAGTACCTCTGCGTAATAATTAGCCCACCATTCTGCCGCCCTGTCGTACCGCATACCTCCAGACCGATGCCGCTTCTGTAAAGACCTGCCACGAACCGCCTTGTCCTTACTTGCAACCCTCTCAATGAAGATGATCCAAGTGTCTCGAAGTTGCATCTCACGTTCGATGAACGGCTTAACAGAGTTCCATATCTGTCCGCTTTCCACAACAAAGCAACGCGGTTTCCAACGGGCGTTGATGAGGAATATCTCCTCTAACCACTCGTCGGTCTTCCAGCGATCAACTCGAACGTCTACCACGTGGCACAAGTTGCTGACACACTTACCACCAACTACGAAGGCCGTCCGATTGGCCGAGTCCTTCTTCGTGATGGCGAAGTCTGCACCGACTATAAAGATCTTCTCTCGCTCATGATCTTCCGTGGACATACCAATGAAGTCTTCGACACGCAAATATCTTTCATTCGAGTCAAGGGGTGTGTTGAGGAACTCCTGTGAATAACCAGGTCCGTCGCCATCCTCCTCGAATTCTATCTGCCGCTGCCGAAGATCATACGCCGTCCACCTCTCGGGCCACAAAAGCCCGGAGAAATCATTATAGGATTCGTGAGCCTTATAAAAGAGGAACTTCCAAATCTTGTTCTTCCGGAGTCGAGATAGGAGGGAATCGTCGTGTAAGATGGTGCCATGCACACGAATCTTTCCGGACTTGGAAAGGGCTTGCTTGGCGGCACGGAAGAACCATTTTCTGAACTTGGCACGGCGATCCTTATTTTCAACCTGCTCATCATCTTCCATATCGTCACAGACGATTAGGTTCGGCCGCTTACCCTTCCACATAGCGCCGCGAATTTTCTGCTCTGCTCCACGTGCCAGAATACGAAACCTGTGTCCATCTGAACAGACTACAATAATTTCAGTCTTCTGTTCCGTCTCAAACTTCTCTATCATGAACTGCTCACGCAGATCAATATTCTCAGCTAACTCCTCACTGATGTTCGATAACTGTTCAGCAGCTTTATCTTCAGTTGAGCCGATGAGGATGACATAGTCCGAAGTACGGAAGCATACCTCTGCAAGTATGTAGTCGAATGTGAGGCCTGTGCTCTTTGCATGATCTCGTGGTGCGACAACTCCGCACTGCTTCTCGTCACTGGCGTATAGTTTCCAAGCCTCGCGGTGAAACGCTGGAGTAGGTTTCGCATCGTCATACCTTGGACTGAGAAAAGTACCTGCGAAGGCTTCAATGAGTTCGGCGGACAGCTTGATCTTCAATTGAAGTTACCACGAAGGGAGAACTGCAAGCGATAATTGAGGTTGAAGGCAACCCACTGTATTGTTGGGCTGATGATTTGCAGGTTCACATCTTCGATCAACACGTACTCAATTTCATATCGGTCTCGCTCGGCGCGGAAACAGAAATTTCCATCATGAATGTAGACCATGATAATATCTGAATTGCCAGTCTGTCTTGCCCTATGATCATCAAGGGTGCATCGAGGGCTGGTACTGCCAGACGGCAAGTCAGATATTACGGCCTCTTCCAAGAGGGAATCATACCAATAGAATTTCGCATTCCCCTGCGTGACGAACGCAACAAAGGGACGCATGTTCTGGTCAAATGCGAGAGATACTTCTGAAACTCCGAAGGCTGAGAACAGAGATGCCTGTGGTACGTCGTCGGCAAATACAACTATCTGATCTGGAACAAGTGGGTTAGCCGACACAACAGTTGTGCAAGTCCATACCTTTACAGCAAGTCCCTGACTTGGATCATTAAGCGCAACCCCACCTAACTCCCTTGATACCAACTCACTCGGCTGAGGGTTTGGTAACAGGAGATTATCATAAACAAGGGTTGTGGATAGGCGCTCTTCAGGAATCATGGAATGGTCGCACGGCCCCAGGAGTGCCTAATTGTAATCGAAAGGGTATTAATGGTAGTCTTTGGAATGACTGGATCAACTTCAAACTGGTAGGAACCCCAGCGCCAGGACATACGCAGGCATCTATATGAACCTATATTTGTTGCGCTGATTCCCCATATAGCAGTTCCATCCCTCTGCAAAGACCCTGGAACATATGCAGCGCTAGAGAATCCAGTACTTGCAGCACTAGCTCCAGCAGGCTCTCCAGTAATGGCACCAAGGGCTCCTACAAAAGCTCGGTGAGCGGTTGTACCACTCTTTATATTTGAGGATGATCCTCCAATATCCGCCTGGTTCCAACCACCACCATTAGACCCTGCGTTCTGGGATGACTGTGTAACATTAGACGCCCTGGCAGTATAGTCGTAAGTAATACCACTAATTACAAAGCTGCCAGTGGTGTCTATCTCCGGAGGGTACGTGCGGAACTCATAAGACGTCTCCAGAATCTCATCTGCAAGAATGGTGATGGTCGTGGGACTTCCACCGCCATCAAGGATGAGGGCCCGGCTAAATAGATTTGCCCCGTTAATAACCCAGCCCACACCAATCTCAGAAATATTACCAGTAGCAACTCCGGCAGCAAATTGCCATACCCGAATGTTATATCCATAGTACGGAGAGCTGGGCGCATTTGATGCTGTGTTACTCTGAAAGCTACCCGATCCGGCAAGAAATGTTTCCAGCTGTACATCGGTAAATGCGGGCGTGTCATTACCAGTACCAACCTGACAGAATGTCATCCAATCAGCATTGGCTCCCATCCGCTCCAAACCCTGATTTACAATCAAGTTTGGAAACCAGTCTGCTACAACTTCCCGCGTTCCAGGAATCTTATTCCCTTCCGCATCAGCCTTGTATTTCGCGAGTTGAAAAAAACCAGCATGCTTTGTGTGAAACTTAATAACAGCATTCATACAAGAGTTCCTGAGACTGGAGTGAAGGTGTCGAGGATGCCTTCAGCTTTGTAATTAGAATAGATAATAAGTGTGATCTTCAAAATGCCTGATACTGGAACAAAGGCATCAACAATTCCCTCGGGAGGAATGTCGTAGAAGAACAGAATATCTTTAATGGTCCCTTCAAGAGGTTCAAATTCATCTACAATACCCTCAGGAAGCATATCATAGAACTGGAGAATATCTCTCAACGTTCCCTCCACAGGAAGAAATCCGTCAAGAATACCGTCCAAGGGAATCTGTATGAAATCTCCATCGAGAGGAGTTAGTGCATCTAGTATCCCCTCCAATGACTCAATCTGATACGGCGGAGTAGTGAAGTAGAACTGTTGGTAAATGGGCCCTGCCGGCATGTAGTCTGGGAGAACCGCTTGCAGCAGTTCAATCTCCAAGACCCTATCCGTATCGGTCGTCGCTTGGAATACCAGAACGTAAACAACACCTACAACACCCAACTTAATTCTGTGCCGAAGGACTTTCCCCTCAATGAAGATGGTCCCATCCAGCATCGCTGCCGGGGATGGATCAACTCCGGAAAACACCTGAATGAAAAGTTCCCCAACTGCAATAACCTCCCCTGGCAGTAACTGCCCTGAGAAGTCTGCTTCCACACTTACAATATCAACTCGCTTCTTGCTGGGTAGAACAATGCGGCCAGTCATTACACTGGGCCAGTAAAGCTACCGGGGGAGGCGACGATTGCCTGCTTGGCATCTTTCGTGTAAATGTGACCACCGCTACCTGCCGCAGCTGCAACCAGTTGATACACTACGCCAGGCAAACCGTCTTGAATGGACTGCAGAACATTGGTGCCAACGTGAGATGCCGCACCGAACAGTATAGCTTCCGGCGCTGGATCAATCCCACTGAACACGACGGCCGTAACTGTCTGCCCGGAAATCGTCTCACCGAAGGCAAGCTGATCCTGAAAAGGGAACGTCACCGTCACCTTCTCTTCCGGGCGCTTGGATGGAAGTATAACCACGCGAGTCATGCGCCCTTACCCTTCAATGCTCGCGGAAGGCCCTTCCGACTGCCCGGACTCTTGACCGGGCTGACCTTGGAACTGGCCAATTGCTTCCTCGGAGTTATCGCGTCCGGGAAGCTGCCGAAATTCACCTTCGATCGGGGCCGCTGAAGTGCCTTCATCCCCATGTGCGATGCTCCTATTCGTACCCAACAAGTCAATGAGACGCCCAGCCAACCTTTCCAGTCTTTCATCTGCTGGCACCTGGTCTGCAATCCTGGAATTCCTCGTACCCACTCTGCCAGTAACTTCCATCTGCAGGCGGGCTGCTTTCATACGATCTGCATCTTTACCATTTGCCAGGACATCGGCAACTGCCTCCGTGGTCTGAACGAACAAGGCCTCCATCCGCGTCCCGGCAATCTCACACAGGCGGGCAATCTCCTGCTTAATGAGGGGCTGCCGCTGGAGCATACTAACATACTCCTTCGTAACTCCCGTAACCGCTGCGATCTGAACGTTCTTGAAGCCTTGCGCCAGCAACGCACATATATCCCGGTGCTTGGGCTTCAGCTTCTTCATCACCCAGCCAGGGTTTTCGGCCTCGACAACTTCTGAGGCATCCCAATCGTCCTGGTCCAAGTAGGGCTCCGTGCTGGGCACGGCCGTCAACGCGTGCATATCATCCACCTGATTTCTTAATGCCCTTCTCAATCTGATCGTCCGTCGCCTTCTTATAACCCTTTTGCTGATTGCCGAGGGCTTTCTTCAACTTCGGCACGGGATCATACGCATCGTTGATCTTCTTCACCCCTTCTACAAAGCGCTGCCTAAGCGGCTTCTTCGCGGTGGGAGGATTTTGTCCTGCTGACTTGGAAGAACGTGGCATGGGATTTCTCCAGCGTGGATGGCCTTGGGAGGCCGGTTGTCTAACAAGGTGGGATTCTCGGTCATCGCGTCCCGCACTAACCGCATAGCTTCTTGCTGCGCGAGTGGGTAAAGCGCCAAGATGAGGTCATGCCGTGACGCCATGTGTGACCTCGTGGGTATAGAAGAACAGGCCTGATAATACCACCATGAAGGCGGAATGTCAATGCCATGTGAAAATTGAAGCTATCATCTTAGCAGGCGAAAACACTGGAAGAGTTTGAGTGCTGCGAAGATGGGATGGTGCCTTAGCCCCCCACGCGCACGCAACAGACTTTGCCCCTACCCCCAAGTTTGTGCGGCGCAACATAGATGAATGGGGGGGGGCATACACGTTATAACATAACACTACCGATGATCATTCACCTTTGTGATGATACACCCTTCACAAACATGAACAAGATGGTTGCATACATTAGCGAATTCTTAACAAACTATATTGAACCATTCCACTTTGATGGCATCCAACCTAATGTAACCCACACCAACCGAGTGATGCCAACATGACCGAAGGCCAATTGATTGCCAAGCTTGCAAAGTATTGTGCAAAGCACAATCTCCCCAAGTGGAGTGCGGATGAACTACTCCACCACTTCAACGACACGGTGGGCCATGAGGATCATGTGTTGTGGCTTGAACAGTTTTGTGAGGATTGGAACAACCTTTGATTGGTTGTTGAAAATAAATTGAACCATTGTCGCCACTGAGCATCAAACCCATTGTAACCGCTGATGGTTACAATCCAACTGACCATAACGGAGTAACAGATGAACACCAACACTTCGATCCGTACGAAAGTTAATAAAGACGCATCGGCCGTCGAAACCAAGTTGTCGATCAACTGGGAGGGCGTGACTGAAGATGACTTGCGGGCCATGGCACAACAGGCGTTGATCGTGAAGTTGCAAGGTGCACTCCGTAGGAGTGAAGAAGGTATCCCGGCCGAACTGGCAATCAATGCCATCGATTACAAGGTCGGCACTCGTTCGGTCAAGGCCAAGGTCGATCCACTGACCGCCGTGATGAACCTGTCTACTGAAGACCGTGCTGCCTTCATCGCCCGGTTGCAGGAATCCCTCAACTGAGAGTCCTGTCCCTACCCTCCTTCGGGAGGGTATGGACGGTCACTCTTGGCCGGAGGAGAGTATATTATGGAAAATGAGTTAAAACTTCTGTGCCTGTCTCAAGGAGTAAATTACACTGACCTCTGGGAGAAGGTAAGGCAGGGAATGCAGGATGCAGACTTCCCTACATTTACTGAAAAGGAATTTATGGTGATTCATGACGCACTATCAATTGCTGCAGGAGATTAACGTGAACATCAAAGACGCGCAAGACCTGTATCGTGCCTACCGTGGTCCGCTATCTGGACTGGCCCTCCTGCTGTATGTGATGGGGAAGTGACATGCGCAATCCAAGAAGTGAATGGTCTGCCTGGGATGAGCTGAAGGACGGACAGAAGAATGTCCGGAAGGACTTACCGGTGCGACAGGAAAGGAAGCGGTCCCTGTCCTTCATGGAAGCAGTAGCAGGTCTGGCAGCAATAGGTGCGATCGTTGCTGCTCTGAGTTCTCTCTAATAACACTAACGTAAGGAGCCCTACCAGCAATGGCAGGGTTTCTTTGTTTCCAAACGAAGGAGTGTTCAAAATTTGAACACCACTACCACAATAATCCAGTTAGTGTTGTACATGTTGGAGTGTTTACCTGTTGTATGTTTGTTGTTACCGTATATATATCCCTTCTAAAAAAACTACAAAAAAAATAAAAGAGATATATATGGGGTAACAACATTCATACAACACTGAAACATCACCAACATTGACAACATTCCATGAATGCGGGATAATGGCAATTCGTGCTGACACACGAAGTGTTCTAATTGGAGGGGTTAAGTATGAGTGACAGTGTATATCCGAAACCATGGCCGGCGACCGCGAATCAGGTGCTGGAAGATATAGACATTATTATTAGCACGCTTCGCGGTATTACGGAGAGTGATAGGATTAATCTGTATTACCCGACGATGCCGGAAGTTGCGAAGGTGGCATATCAAGGGTTAGAAGATATGAAACAGCTGGTTAGGGAGACAGGCTATGCCAAGCGTAGCGATTAGTGCGAAGGCTGAGATTATTACGTATGTAGTGCAAGCGCAGAAGGCCTTGAATGATGGGCATTCGGCCGCGGTTAAGGCTAACTCCTTGGCCTTCGACATTGCTTGTATTCAAGACCTACAAAGGTTGTCAAAGGAGTTAGGACTGGTAATGCAGGCGATTTCTAAATTGAGGGGATTGTGATGACTTCAGAACAACAGCCGTCACCAGACGGTTCCAATCCAGTCCCCGATACCACTATTGGAGACGAGCAGAAGTTTATGGAGGGGCAACATTATAACATACTGCTGTGCTACCTGCTGGAACAGTTAAAGGGAGAAGTTGTGATTCCACTTGCGTACTTGCAGGATAAGGTGGAAGGGAAGGCTCCGGCAGAGTTGACAGTGGTGCAGTTGGTAGATGGGAGTGTGTTGTTGAAAGTTGAGAGTCCTGATGTTAAAGGACGCATTGAGCTGCTGTCATGAATGTAGAGAATCTTATTGCATCTGGCTATTGTAGAACCTCTAACAAGTATGGACTTGTATCCAGACTTGATAGGCCGGATTGGAAAGAATACATGGCAGCACAACATGCGCCTAGGAATCCAGAAGGTGCTGGTATGGATTGGGTTAAGTTACTTGGTCCATCAGCTGCTGCAGATCAATATAGACGTTGCTATAGTCAAGATACGCTAGAGTTAGGCAGGAGTGCTGGATTAAAGTTCCCTCCATCATCCGGCGGTATCTCAGTGTATAAGGAAAAGGTATGAGAGCAGGTATTGTAGTAACAACCAGGATTAATCCAAAGGACTGTCAGTCGGTCCTAGACTTGATGCAGTTGATAGGATTTGATCCGGCCGGGCAGTCGTTTTCACAGTTATGCGCTCTTGCAATGGCATCGCTATTGGAGACACAGAGACAGGCAGGTATTCTTCCGGAACCCGATCCATTTAAGTTCATGGATCGCCTGCAGTATTATAAGGGATCGAAGAATACAAAGAAGCACTCAGCCGTCGCGAGGATAGTGCAGGAAACAGGGCCGAGGTTTAAGGCTCCTGTTATGCCCGCCGCGAGCAGCGCGGTCCCTACACCGACAATGGGAACTTTGCCTGTTGAGAGGGTCAGCGGCGACGTTCGAGAGGCCAGGGTTCGACTTGCGGAGTTGCATCAGAAGCTGGGATTGTCGCAGGATAATCCTACGGTAACGTGGAGTAGGACAGATCAGGAAGAGTATGATGGGTTGTATAAGGTTGTTTATCCCTATGGTTGATTAGGAGATGGTTGTGCAAATTACTATCACACTGCTGCTGAATGTTAATGATGATGACTTTGCAGCGTCATACAGGTTTGCGCTGGAACAGGCTGCGTTGCGAAGTGAAGATATTGTAGCAATGCCAGTTGATGAAGTATTCCCGCTGTATGACAGATATACTAACCGTGTCGGCGATATTCAGAGAATTGCATGAAAGTCATAATTGCCGGATCTCGTCATATGCCATTCTCACAATATCACCTAATAGATAAGGCGGTAAAGCTGTCAGGATGGTGTGTTACAGAGGTTGTCTGTGGTATGGCTAGAGGTGCTGATATGATGGGAGGGAAGTGGGCCTATGAGAATAGTATTCCTGTTAAGAAATTTCCAGCTGATTGGGATACTCATGGAAGGGCTGCTGGTCCCATCCGTAATAGTGAAATGCGAGACTATGCAGATGCCTTAATTGTATTTATCTGGGAAGGGAGCAGAGGCAGTGTAAATATGTTAAGACAGATGCAAGATGTTAGTAAGCTTACGTGTGTATACTTTGATGGTGAGTATGATCCAGCTAATTCTTATCTATATAAGTACCTTCTTTGAAAAATAAAATGAACCATTTTGCAAACGGTGCATCCAATCATAATGGGACGCTGAATTGCGTCCCCACCAACGGAGTATAACAGAATGCCCCATCCAATCACTCAGATGATCGCAAACCAGTTTCGGACGTGGGATCGGTATTATTCCTTTAGTATGAATAAGAAGATTAAGAAGCCCTACAATGAAGATCGGATGCTCAACGCAAAAAATAAATCTGATCGAAAGAATGCTAAGCGCCTACTAACTTGGACAGGTGCCCGATGATCTTCGTGGCTGGAGTTCTCATAGTAATCATGGGCTATCTTCGCTGGCTGTATTCCGGCCAGACCAAGGGATACACGATAGGTCTGGTGGGAATGCTGATGATGTTCACATCAGTGTGTATCTGGTTGGGAGGATTTCTGCCATGAAGGCTTGGATTGTGCTTGCAGCCGTCCTTGGGACGGCATCATGCAGTGTCAGTAAAACTGGGTTCGTTGATGGTGAGCAGATTGCACGCCTCGCCAGTGATTCAGGTGTGTACGCAGTGCACGATCATGAGAATGGGATGATCTGCTATGTTGCGGTATCCAAGCAGATTATAAGGGCTAATAGCGTCGCCATCTCATGTAGTCCGTATTATCAGGAAGGCCGCTGATGGAAGAATTCAAAATCCTAACTCAGCGTAAGAAAGGTGAGGCTCACAAGGAAACGTTGGTCAAACTTTCCTGGGATGACATAAGCGAGAGGGACCTGAAGGTAATGGCAAAGGGTCTGATCGTGTATGTAATTCAGTGTCAGATTCGCAAGTCCACAGGTCCGTTTCCGGAACTGCTAATCATCAATGCGAAGGATATGGTTCACATGGAGCCGGCGCAGGTAGCGAAGAAGTTTAACCTGCCACGACAAAAGGACTGGATGGACAAGCTCTTGGAAGGATTAACAGCGGAGCAGAAAGCGGCGTTCCTGGAATCATTGGCGTAAGATGTGTTCAAATTTTGAACACCACTAATGGAATATAACAGATGTCGTACAATTTTTCTAATATGGATGATGCTACCCTTGATGAATGTATAAGCGCACTTCATCAAGAAAGAAAGAGCCGCATTAAGCTGCAAATTCATACCTACCCCATTCCTAGTAGCTTGTTAGGAACTCCTGCTATTCTTGAGTACCGCAGAGAAAATTCCGTAACTCTTGTGGAAGCTCTTAC
>Ga0193752_1000342_pt1 | contig 47740 bp, 48 predicted proteins | sample H1c1metaG_FD_144924 | JGI IMG/M metagenome (GOLD analysis project Ga0193752, IMG submission 144924) | Soil microbial communities from a riparian zone of the East river system, Colorado, United States - H1c1 | ecosystem: Environmental > Terrestrial > Soil > Riparian zone | place: USA: East River...
AATCAAACAAAGAGAGAGGGCTGCTCTTTACAGATTGGCAAAAAAACACAACATGCAACTAATTGAAAAACAAGAAGCAGCGTGATGTGTCATTGGCAGCTTGTCGAAGCCGGTATGATTTGCTTAGTAACCCGCCTTCGACAAACTTGGGCTGACAGCTCAATGTTAAAAGCAACACCCGAATCATTATATTTTCTAACTTTAGAAAAATATAGCACCATGAGAACCTTACTGGCTACACTTATTTTATTTGCATCTGTAAATCTATCTGCCCAAACAAAAGTTGTTGACGTTAACCAGACCAATACCGGCGGAGCAGCGCCATCTAATTTATTGTATGCTGTTGGCGGCATACCCATGAACAACGCCAAGTATATATCTATCGTGGAAGGTTCTGCTTTTTTAAATGATCTGTTTGTACCCGGCAAAATAGTATTGAGTGGCGGCAGAATGTATGACAAGATAAAATTGCGGATCGACCTGATAGATAATACCGTACAATACAAGGATGCCGGTGGCGAAGAACTGGTAGCAACAACCCCTATAAAAACTGTGGTGTTGTATGATGCTGCGTTGGATAAACCACTGCAATTCGATCATTCAGATTTTATTAAGCCTGGCTCAAAAGTTGAAAGCGGCTGGTACCAGTTGCTGGATACCGGCTCAGTATGGTTATACAAACGCCACATAAAAAATATAAGGGAGAACAAACCCTACGGCTCTGCCACCACTGAGCAATACATAACCACTTCATACAATTACTATATCATTGTTAATGCTGTATTTACTCCAATAAAAAAGTTCAAGGCACTGCCTGATATGCTGCAGGATAAAAAGGCCGAACTGCAGGAATATATCAACCTTAACAGCTTTACGGGTAAATCGGATAAGGATTATTCGATGGTGATAGCTTATTATAATAGTTTGGTTAAAAAATAACCCCCTCCAAACTCCGTTTGTTCCCTTAACAGGGACCTAAAGGGAATCTCCGCCTCGTTCCTGTCTTACTGACCATTTTTTTTATTTCACTTCATACAGCACATGCCGATGCATTAGATATTGATTAATTGCCCACTCGCCAGGGCGGGGATTACCTCGTTAAAATTTCAGAAAAAAAACACTTTTTTCCCGTTTTTTTCCCTTGTACAGTAAAATTAAGATCCCCATATTTGTTGCAGGTTTTGATCATACCTGTTTTCATTGATCCGCATCCTGTGCAAAACATTTACTGCAGTAAAATTTATTAAGATCCGGTTTATCAACATGAAGATCCGTACCCCAATTTTTTCATTTTTAAATTTTACGAAAATGCCATTAAAAGACATGATCCAAAACCAGCTGAGCCTGGCAGATATCGACGCTATTAACAAAGCGATCAATAGTATTCAAACCGTTACTGCCGGTAAAATGGTGAACCTTACACCCGAGGAACGCCGGAAATACGGGAGTATTAATGAACAAAACAAACTGATGGTGAACAAGGTAAACGATGTACACAACAGCCACCCGCAGTTCGACAGTGGCAGGGTGAACTGGGCCGGGTTTACCGCTGACTTTGTTATACGTAGTGTACTGGAAAAGTTCATCAGCCGCCTGCAATCACTTACCGGGCAGTTTGACGATACCAAAATACTGTACGATAACGATAACTACCAGCAGGCGCTGGATCAATACAGCTATATCAGTTTCCTGGCCGACCAGAATGAGCCGGGTATTACAACTGTAAAGGAAGATATAGCCCGGTTCTTTAACCGCACCGGTGCCGGCGAGCCTAAGCCTGCATAGTTTATGAAAACCCCTCGCTTAAAAACCTGCCGCAAGGCAGGTTTTTAATTTATGCTACCCCCATTTTTGCTGGTGGTATTATAATAGTTTGGTGAAGAACTAACCCCCTCAGAACTTCGTTCGTTCCCTTAGCAGGGAACCTAAAGAGGGAACCAGAAGATCTTAGCGATTCTCAGCAGTATTTAATTATTAATCCAGGATCTTGATTTTTGGCGAGGTTATGTGTTTGCTGTCTCCACGACGCCCCCCTTTAATAATTTCCACGCCATATTCATTATATTCTTTGGGTAAGCTATCCAGGCCTTTTACGATCTTTACTTTGCCTGTTACCCTGATCGTTTTACCGTTTAATTTTTCGGCCTCCTCACGGTCAATATATACAACGTAACCATTCATATACATCCCTTCCTTGGTCATATTGGCAATGTCAACTTTATGTATGAAAGTAATCTTACGTGGTGTTTTATAGGGTTCTTTTGACGGATCGGTTTGCTGTGAAAAGGAGTTTAAAGAAAAGAGAATAAACAACAGGCTAAGTCTATACTTCATAAATGTTGAATTGAGTGGATAAGCGAATGTAACTAATATACACAGCTTTTTTGTAATCATTGAAGCGATAGAGATTAAGGATCGATTTTTTATTTGCCCCGCCCTTTAGGGCGGGGACATAGTTGCCACCGCAATCCGGGCTTTAGCCCAATAGCTTACTGTTTTATTTATACTTTTTTGCTTCTCCAAAAAAGTAAGCAAAAAAGGGGCCCCGAAATCGATTACGGCCCGATTTCGGGAAGCAGCTATGTTGAACATTTGTGCTAATGTAGCTTCGGCATTAGGAATTCTACTCTTAGGAAACAAGAGCTCACTATTTTGGCACAGTTTCTAAAGGTCAGGGTAGCGCTTCTAAAGTCCCGGATAATCCTTCTAAAGGTTCGGGTAAATCTTCTAAAGTTTCATGTAGAGTTTCTAAAGGACAAGATGGCATTTCTAAAGGCTCAGGTAAAGCTTCTAAAACACAAGATGTCATTTCTAAAGGTTCGGATAATGTTTCTAAAGGCTTAGAATTAATCTCTAACGCTTCTGAATCAGTTTCTAAAGGTTTTGAAAATCATTAAAAAAGCCCCGGTTTGGGGCTTTTTACTTCGTAAGCTGTCAGTCTGAGCTTGTCGAAGACGGGTTAACTTAAATAGCCCCGGTTTCGACAAGCTCAACCTGACAGTAAAATGGATTACAAGCAATGCTTCAAGCTGTTTTTGGTGGTGTTGCCGCCTTAATTGTATTTAATGCTTTTGAAACTTTGCTGAAACTGAACTGGTCTTTTACTGCCGGCTCATCCCGGAAGAACTTTGCAGCAATTCTACAGATGGCCATTACCTGGCTGTGAATGTCATTGAATTCTTTTACTCCTGCAGCCGTTACAGTTTTTCTGGACGATTTGAAACCTTCCTGTGTTACATTGGCTGCTATCAGGTTATCGGCATAGGTTACAAGCGTGTCTAAGGTTGCCCGGGCAGTGCCTTTGGCAACTATTTCATCTCTTAAAGTTTTTGTGAGGTTCATCTTAAACTGAAACAGTAATTGTATCAATGCTTCCTGATCGCCGGACTGTACTTTTTTAAGAAAATCGGTAAAGCCCAGTTGCTTTAATATCTCTGTGCGACGGGGTTTATCGGTTTTGAAATCTTCTTCCACCTGCACTTTACAAAGAGCAAGGTCTTTGGTTGACTGTTTTTGAATGCCAAGCAATGCCTGTGTGGAACCACGCAGTTCTTTTGCGCTATCCACGCCCAGGTAGGTTTGGGTGGCGTTGTTGATCTTTAATTTAAGGTCATCGAAAAAGGCATCGGTCCAGTTACTTCTGTTGGCTTGTAAGACTGTTTTGTTGGCGATCGCTGATTCTACAATTGTTGATGAAGATACCAGCATATCAACATCTTTTACTGTGTAACTTCTGGTTGTTGTTTCCATAATTAAGAGTTTGAATTGTTAGGGAATTTGTTTGAAATGCTAATTTTGAAAATATTTTTATTTTTTGCAATACCTCAAAGTGGGTATAGGGAAGGGCCATGATTAATTGCCCCGCCGTTAAGGGCGGGGATGTGATGGATTCTCACAATCCGGGCTTTAGCCCAAATGAATTAATTGGGCTAAAGCCCGTTAAACAACATTTTTTTACACCGCCCTGAAGGGCGGTGCAATGCATGAAAACAGTTAAAGTATGCTATGGCTTTCGCTGTTGGTCATAAGACCAGACAGCGGCTTGTGCTGGTGGAGAAGTTGGCTTGAGGTTGGGTTAGGAAAAACCAACAGGGGCGGAGGAAATTAAATTTGTTGGTCAGGCGACCAACAACGGCGAAAACTTTATATATAATTCTATATTTTCAGCTTTAGATGACGACTGAATAAAATCTATTGCCTGTTTAAGTGAAACAGCTAAGCATTCTTCATAAATTTCAATATTGATATGCCCAAAAGTATCTCTTTCTATTTCTTCGTTTTTTCTGCGATCAAAGTAGGCTCTAGCTCTATCACTTAAAAAAGGATAATAATGATGCGACTGGTTTCGGAGTATTTCTTGTATTTTATTTTCATTTAATTCTTGTATAAACAATGGTTCAAAATACGCAATCATTTGCGCTTTTGCTGTTTCCTTAAATTGCTTCCTATTAACTTCAATATTTTGTAGTTCTTTGTATTTAGGAACTTGAAAATACTGATTAGAGTAGAAAGTATAATTTATGTATAATAGCGTATCTCTTTTGATTTCAAATTCATTTCTGGATTGCCATTGTTCAATAGCCAAAGAATGTAATTGGTTAGAAATCTCAAATAAATCAAAATCTCTTATGTTAAGATTTTCAAAAACATTAAGAGAACGATTTTCGATATCAGCAAATAAATCATTTTTTAGTTCTTTTTCAATGCTGTCAAATTCATCAGCGCTTTCAGTTCTAAGAAACCTCCTTGTGACATAAAGAAATCTCGAAATAATATATACTGCTCTAAATCTTTATTTTTAGTTAATTCCTCTAAGCGAATTATTAAAGGAGAGATGTCCATTTTTTAAATTTTTAAGGGTTGCAATAATTGCACCCATCTCATAAATATACAAAACTCCTTTATACAATTATTTCAATCTACGCTTTGATAAAAGCTCCCCAAAGGTATGCCGATGAAAGGATTGCGACGCAACGATGATGCCCAATGATATGAAGCTGGTATCAAAAAAAGTCAAAAATCAAAAGTTAAAAGTCAAAATAGGAGTTTGTCCTAATCCAACGAATCCTTTTAATCCTCCCAAATCATCGTTCAGACAACCTACTTCGTCTTCCACCTTCCACTCCGCAAATAAATAAACGACATGATAAAGATGGTGAACCAGTAAACTACTTCGTTGCTCCAGGCCATTTTTGTCTGAACGGGGATTTGGGTAGATTGGTTGGATTAAAAGGATTGGCGTTTTTAATCTGACTAATCCTTTTAATCCTCCCAAATCATCGTTCAGACAACCTACTTCGTCTTCCACCTTCCACTCCTTAAATAAATAAACGACATGATAAAGATGGTGAACCAGTAAACTACTTCGTTGCTCCAGGCCATGGCGAGGGAGATATAATCCACTTTGATGAAATACCAGGTGTAAATAAGGTACACCGTAATGGCAATTATTTCAATGAATAAATTCATTTTTGTTTTGGCCGTGCCGGTAACACCATTGAGCCAGATATTGGCAATGCTCATGAACATGAGGCCAACGCTAACCACACGCAGCACGGTTATGCCTTTTTGTACAAACTCCGGCCCCTGGCCAAAGAGGCCGAAGAATACTGTTGGGAAAATATTTACCAGGGCGCACATGACAACACAAAAGCTAATGCTCAACAGCATGATACGGGTGATGGCTTCCAGCACTCTGTCTTCACGTTTTTGTCCCATTAAATTACTTACCATTACATTGGTGGTGGCGGCAAATGCCCACACAAAAACACCGGTGAGGCCAAATACATTACGCATGGTATTGCTGATGGCTTTGGCGGTTTCGTCGTGCAGGCCCTCAATTAAAATAAAAAATACCAGCCAGGTTGTTACGCTGATCACATACTGCAACATGAGCGGCGCCGATATCTTTAATATTTGTTTGGTGATGACCTTGTTGTAAGTATAGCTTTTTAATAAGCCATATTGCTTTTTTAACCCGGTGCGGAACAGCACGATGAGCACTACGATCATACCGGTAATTTCTGCAATTACAGATGCAACAGCAGCGCCATTAAAACCCAGTGCCGGAAATCCAAAACGCCCTTTGATAAGTAAATAATCGAGGATGATATTTAAACCGGCTTCAAAAATAAAACCGATCATAAGGTACTTGCTGTTGAGCGATGCTACCAAAAATGCATTGCCCATCTGGAAGAGGAACAGGAAAGGCAGCCCCATGATGCGGATCTTTAAAAAACTTATTTCCTGTGGATAGGCTTTGGGGTCGGCAACCTCTTTTAAAATGAGTGGCGCAATGAACCAGGTTATTAAAATACCTGCCACCGCAAACTGTAAACAGATGCGGATGCCCTGCGCCAGGATGGTCTTGAATGCTTCGGGATTATCGCTGCCGGCATAACGTGAAAAAACGGATTGCAAAGCATTGTTCAAACCATGGCCAGCTACTGCAAAAATTAAATAAAATACACCGGTGATACCGGCATTGCCCAATGCCTCGGTACTTAGGTCGCCCAAAAAAATGCTGTTGGTAAGCATATTGATCTGGGGAATAAGTATGGCAAGCGTAATGGGCAACGCAATAGACAGAATTTGTTTATTGGTTACCTTAACTTTTAAATCTTTGGTTGTAGCAGTACTGTCCATAAAGTCAGCAAAAATATCTTATTTTGCTGCCGAAATGCAACAAGTGAATCCATCTTTTAATATACAGTCGCCGCAAATTAATTTTGAAAATGCGCAATTATTTGCAGAAGCAGGCCCCATGGGGCTTTCGCTGGTTGTGCTGGGAGGAGATAATTGTTTTAGCGCCGTAATAATTTATCCTTTTGCTGCCGGGCTGAACGATAACGAGATAGCCGAAAAGCTCAAAGAAATATGCGACAGCGAAAATTTGCTGAAAAAACAATACAATAAAACACATCTCTTCTGGGCATTTGCCGAAAGTATTTTAGTGCCAGCCGAACTGATGAATGCTGACCGTAACCTGAATATGCTGAACCTTGTTTTTGGTGATGCAAAGCAGGGGATCATACACTCAGATTTTTTATACAAGCATAACCTGCACAATGTATACCGCATACCGGAGCAGGTAACTGATGTTTTTTCAAACTGCCTGCCTGTGGCAACACAAACGCATGTGTTCTCAACCATTGTTAACAGGGATATGCCGGCAGGCAATCACCTGTTCACGGTTTTTTACAGCAACAGTTTAACCATCATGCTTTGCAAAGAAGGCAAACTGCAGGTGGTACAGAATTTTAATTATACCCATGCAGATGATTGTGTTTTTCATTTGCTGAATGTTTGTAAGGGTTTTGATGTTGAAGCAAATTCTGTTACGTTGCACATAAATGGTATGATCGATGCCACCTCAGGTTTGTATGATACCGTATACAAATATTTTTTACAGATCGGGTTTGATACACTGCCGGAAGGGTATGCTTACTATGAAAAGATAAAAGATCAACCGCCACATTTCTTCAGTCATTTATTTGCTTTGGCATCATGCGTATAATCAGCGGCATACATGGGGGAAGAAGGATCAACCCGCCGGGTAATATGCCTTATACCAGGCCCACTACTGATATTGCTAAGGAAGGCCTGTTCAACATCCTGCAAAACAATTTAGAGCTAGATGAATTAAAAGTGCTTGACCTTTTTGGGGGCACCGGTTGCATCAGTTACGAACTGGCCAGCAGGGGAGCGCCTGATATTACCATTGTGGAGAAGGATAATAAGATGTATGACTTCATTAAAAAGACATCAGCTGAACTTGAGTTTGAGAATTTTAATGTAGTTAAGAGCGATGTGTTTCGTTTTATTGAAACCACCAACCAACAATACGATTTTATTTTTGCAGGGCCGCCTTATGCATTGGCAACTATTGATGACCTGCCAATAAAAATATTTGAAAAGCAGATCTTAAAGCCCAAAGGCTGGTTTGTACTGGAACATACACCCCGCAATAATTATAAAAAGTTTGAGCATTATAAAACAGAAAGGAATTATGGGACTACGATCTTTTCTATCTTTATAAATAGTTGAGAGTTGAAAATGGATAGTTGAAAGTTAATCCCGAATCAAACTTTCACCTTTCACCTTTCAACTTTCAACTTTCAACTTCACGCTATGCTTCTAAAAAGCTTCAGATACCTTCTTCTCCCCATCACCTGGATATACGGTGCTATTATATGGCTGCGTAATAAACTGTATGATAAGAATATTTTAAAATCATCCTCATTTAATTTCCCCATTATCTGCGTTGGCAACCTGGCAACAGGCGGTACAGGCAAAACTCCCATGACGGAATATTTGATCCGTCTTTTAAAGAATGATCACAAAACGGCCACGCTGAGCCGTGGTTATAAAAGAAAAACAGAAGGCTTTGCTATCGCCAATACAAATACAACAGCACTGGAGATAGGAGACGAGCCAATGCAGTTTCACCAGAAATTCCCGGGGGTTACTGTTGCGGTAGGCGAAGAAAGGATCGTAGCCATTCCGCAATTGCTGCATGAGCGGCCGGAAACCGAAGTGATCATTTTAGATGATGCTTTTCAGCACAGGCAGGTAAGAGCGGGTTTGAATATCATTCTTACAGAACATGCAAATTTGTATACCCGTGATTTCATCTTGCCTGCCGGCGACCTGCGTGATGTGAGGAGCAGCAGCAGGCGTGCCGGCATTATCATTGTAACCAAATGCAAGGCTGATCTGTCGGAGGCAGAAAAAACATCAGTCATCAAAGAAATAGGGCCGGCAGCAGATCAATCTGTTTATTTTACTACCATTGTTTATAGTAAGCCTTATCATCTTTTTACAAAAGAGGAGATCGATCTCAAACCTGATTACGGAATACTATTGGTTTGCGGTATTGCAAACCCAAGGCCTTTAAAAGAGCACCTGAACAAACATGCCGATAGCTATGATATGATCCGTTATGCTGATCATCATATTTTTCACAGCAACGACCTGCAGGATATCAGGCAACAGTTTAAAAAGATAAAGGGAGATAAAAAACTGGTGCTTACAACTGAAAAAGATGCAGTTAGGCTGGAGAAGTTTGAAAAAGAACTGGCTGATTTCCCGATCTATGTAATTCCTATTGAACACCGGTTTTTATTTGATGAAGCCCCCCGGTTTGATGAGCAGGTAAAAAAATTCATACAGTCGTTTCGCTCAGCTTGAAGATCCTCTTAAACAATTTTACTGTCAGGTTGAACTTGTCGAAACCGGGACTATCTTAAATCATCCCGTCTTCGACAAGCTCAGACTGACAACTTTTCAAATTGATGCATTACCCGGTTTACAGCAAAGCAGCCAGGCGTAAAATTTTGTACCTTGTTTGTAATTCATTCCATCATGCGACTGCTTATACTTTTCCTGTTTCTTTCCATTACTTGTTTTAGCCAGCAAAGGCCCAACATCATTTACATGATGAGTGATGACCATGATGCCGATGCCATCAGTGCCTATAGCAAAAAATTCATCAGTACCCCAAATATTGACCGGCTTGCAAAAGAAGGCGTATTGTTTACCCGGAATTTTGTTGGCAATTCGATCTGCGGGCCGGTGAGGGCGACATTGTTGACCGGGCAGCATTCTCATAAGAACGGCATGAAGAATAACCGTATAAGATTTGATTCTTCAAAGATCACCATGCCCAAACTGATGCAGCAGGCCGGTTATCAAACGGCTATTGTAGGTAAATGGCATTTACATTCTTATCCCACCGGTTTTGATTTTTGGAAAATAGTACCAGGACAAGGGTTGTATTTTGAGCCCAGGTTTATTTCCATGAAAGGAGATACAAGCACTTATCATGGATATGCTACCGATGTTATTACAGATGAATCCATCAAATGGCTTGATAACCGGGATATGAGTAAACCTTTCTTACTGCACATTCATCACAAGGCGCCGCACCGGTATTTTTTTGCGCCGTTAAAATATATAGAGCAATACCATAACAAAACATTTCCGGAGCCCGCTACCTTGTATGCTGATACAGCAGGCCATGGTACTGCATGGCGGTTGCAAACCATGAGTATCCTTTACGACCTGAAACTATGCAGTGACCTGAAAGTTGATCCAAAATATTTAATGGATATACCGGAATTAAAACCCGACTCTGCTGATATTGTTTATTACAATGCCATCTTTAACCGCATTCCGGAACCAGGTAGAAGCAGCATTAAAAAGATCTATGAAGAAAGAGGAAAATTATTGCAGCAGTTAAGACCTAAAGGAAAGGAATTGCTGAAATACAAATACCAGTGGTACATGCAGGATTATCTTGCCTGTGTAGCTTCTGTTGATGAAAATGTCGGACGGATTCTCGACTACCTCGATAAAAATAACCTTGCAAAAAATACATTGGTGATGTATACCGGCGACCAGGGAATGTACCTGGGAGAAAATGGCTGGTTTGATAAGCGTTGGATGTATGATGTATCTATGCAGGCACCTTTACTGATGCGCTGGCCGGGACATATTAAGCCGGGGACTGTAAATACAAATATGACCCAAACCATTGACTATGCGCCAACCATACTGGATGCCGGCGGAGTCCAGGTTCCTGGTTTTATGCAAGGGATAAGCCTGGTACCAACAATTACAGGTAAGCAAAAAATTATACCAAGGCATCATCTTTACTATCATTTTTATGAATACAATGCTGATCATACCGTGTTACAACACCTCGGTATAAGAGGTGAACGTTACAAGCTGATATATTTTTACACAGTAAATGAATGGGAACTATATGACCTGGAAACCGATCCGCAGGAACAAAAGAATCTTATTGCATCAGCAGCACATCAAAAGATATTGGTACAGATGAAAGCTGAATTAATAAAATTGCGGGATCAATACGATGACCATGAAACAGCCGGAGAGCTGCACTAAAACTTCAACATTTGAGGCTGTATTAGTTTTAAAAGCTGTCAGCCTGAGCCTTTCGAAGGCGAGTTCGTTCGTTATACCGTCTTCGACAGGCTCAGACTGACACCCTTATTTAATTCTACCTTCTGTAATATTTAAAGTGCTTATTTGCGGTGGCAAGAAATTATTAATTCCCAGACCGAAGGTTTTTGTAATTTTCAACATCTAATCACAAAGCGCATCACCTTTTGACAGAACAGGAATTACTTTTTGGCCTCCGCCAGGGGGAGGAATCTGCATTTAAGGAATTGGTGACCCAATTCCAGGACAGGGTATTCAATACAGCGCTTGGTTTACTGCAACATCATACCGAAGCAGAAGATATCGCCCAGGAAGTTTTCATACAGGTCTATCGTTCTATACAAAGTTTTAAAGGCGAATCGCTGCTATCTACCTGGATATACCGCATCACTGTTACCAAATCACTTGATCATCTCCGCAGCAAAAAAAGAAAAAAGCGCTTTGGTTTCTTAAGCAGCTTATTCGGTGATGATAACAGGCCGGCTTACGAACCGGAAGATTTTAACCATCCCGGCATATTGCAGGAAAAAAAAGAAGATGCAGCCATTTTATTTAAAGTGATCGATCTTTTACCCGAGAACCAACGCACAGCTTTTATTTTAAATAAGGTAGAAGACCTGGGTTACCGGGAAATTGCAGCCATTTTAAATACAACTGAATCGGCGGTTGACTCCTTATTACAACGGGCAAAAATGAATCTCAGAAAAAAATTAAATGAATTTCCACCTTAGCGAAGGTTTTTATAAAAAACAACATCTAATACCAAGCTGAATTTCATTTTTGGGCTAAAGTGCGGCGGGTGAAATTCATGCAAAGCCTTTGTGGGATGGGCTTTGGTAAATGCCGGGTGAAGTAACTATAAAAATTCAATCGGCATAAACTATTAATAACGCAAATTTTACCAATGCAAAATAAGTTTTCAGAGGAGAAGGTTCTAAGTATAATGGAAAGTTTCGGGGGCATGCAGCCCGCTGCTGCTCCCGATTTCTTTTACACCCGGTTAAGGGCTAAAATGCAACCGGCTGAAGAGAAGAGAATATTCTTTATGCTTCGCCCTGCATTTATTACAGCAACACTGGCTGTTTTACTCATCGTAAATGTTATTTCGCTTTTACAAACAGATAAATTGTCGCAAAGCGCCCTACGGGCAAAACAGGACCCAATTGTTGTTAACAGCAAACCAGCCACTATTGAATCGTTTGCTGCGGCCTATGACATTAACCCCGGATCTGTTTACGAATAAAAACACAGCATGAGCAACACTACAAATAACCGCTGGTTTACCATTATAACATTACTGTTATTGACAGCTAATATTGTAACACTGGCTTTGCTGTGGACCAATAAAAAGCCAGACAGGGAACATTTTAACCCACCGCCACCACCACAGCAAGGCGGACAGGTATTTGAATTTGTTACACGTGAATTAAACTTAGACTCCGCACAACAGTCAACCTATAAAATATTAAGGGATGAACATCAGTCGCAGGTAAGGCCATTGCAGGACAGTATTGGCAGGGCAAAAGACAGCTTCTTTGATCTGTTGAAACAGGAGAATGTTTCTGATAGCCTGGTAGAAAGCGCCAGTAAAAAGATAGGCAACCTGGAACAGCAACGTGATGTTTTTACTTTCAGGCATTTTCAAAAGTTAAGGGCTATTTGTAATAATGAACAAAAAAATAAGTTCGATAGCGTGATCCAGCAGGCGCTGCGCCAAATGGCGCCACCAAGGGGACCGAGGCCGGGATTTAGAAAAGAACAAGGTCCCGGAATGGAAAGAAGAAATGATGGCCCTCTGCCGGGACCCGGCATGAAGCCTGATGGAAAAAGGCCACCACCGCCACCGCAAGATGGCGAAATGAGGCCTGCAGGTGGGCCACCGCCACATCCTCCGGGGTGGAGGCCGGAAGATGGCCCGCCACCGCATCCACCGGGTATGAGAAGAGGAGATGGGCCACCACCCGGCGGAATGCGGCCACCCCCACCAGGGATGCGGCCTCCACCAAAAAAAGACAGCCTTAAATAATAAACCTGATAAAACCCTAAACCCAATTTTTATGCAACAAAAACAGATCACGATTATCAGCTTGTTGTTATTGGCTGTCTTTGCTTTCCAGTTTTGTTCAAAGAGCGATACAACAACTACCGTAATAACACCGGTAGTTGTTGATCCTTTTGCAGCTATTAAAGCAACATTCGGAACAAAGATCGATCCTGCAAACCTGGCCAATTACGCAAACCAGGCCAGGCCTGCTTATATTGGCGCAAAGGACAATACCGGCGGCAATAATATCACCAATGCCAAAGCCACTTTAGGCAGGGTGTTGTTTTACGATAAGAATTTAAGCATTGATAATTCCATCTCCTGCGGCAGTTGCCACAAACAGCAATTTGCATTCAGCGATACAGCTATTGCCAGCAAAGGCGTTGCAGGTGGAACAACGGCCAGGCATTCCATGCGTTTAATAAACAGCCGCTATGCGGTAGAAACAAAATTCTTCTGGGATGAAAGGGCTCCAACACTTGAAATTCAAACTACAAAACCAATACAGGATCATGCAGAAATGGGCTTTAGTGGCACAGGCGGAAGGCCGGGGCTTGCCAGCCTGTTAACCAAACTGCAGGCCATTGGTTATTACAACGAGCTTTTCAAATTTGTTTATGGTGATATTACTGTAACCGAAGCAAGATTGCAGGAATGCCTGGCGCAGTTTGTAAGAAGCATACAATCTTTCGATTCGAAATTTGATGCAGGCAGGGCATTGGTTCCCAACGACGGGGCACCATTCCCTAATTTCACCGCACAGGAAAATAATGGCAAACAACTTTTTATAGGAGCGCCGGTTTTTGATCCGGGAGGAAACAGGATCGGTGGAGGTGCAGGCTGCAACGGCTGCCACAATGCCCCTGAATTTGATATTGCTCCCAATAGCGGCAACAATGGTATCATTGGCATTATTGCAGCTTCGGGCATTGATATAACGGTTACGAGGGCCCCAAGCTTAAGAGATGTAACAAACAGCCTTGGTTTGGAGAACGGCCCCTTAATGCATACAGCCAACTTACTTACATTACAAAATGCAGTAGGGCATTACAATACCATCAATATTGCACCCGGCAATACAAACCTCGACCCCAAATTAAGGCCCAATGGACAGGGGCAAAAACTGAATATGACAGGTGCTGAGCAGTCGGCGATAGTTGCATTCTTAAAAACATTATCCGGCACCAATGTTTATACAGATACAAAATGGAGCAGTCCTTTTTGATTAACTAAAAACTAAACCGTAAATATGAAATTGATAAATTCAGCTTTGATAATTGCAATGGTGATCGTTTCGTCTTGTTCTAAAAGCAGTAATTCAGGTGGTGGAACAACACCAACCACTGCAAGTATTACAACATTGAATTGCCCCAGTGTTTCTTTTAGTTCAGCTGCTACTGCCAATGTTGCTTATTCAGGAACTGCAACAGTTCCCTATACAGGTGGTAATGGGGTTGCTTTTGCTGCAGGTGCAGCCATTACATCAACCGGTGTAACCGGTTTAACGGCTACATTGGCTGCAGGCACTTTGGCAACCGGCACTGGTAATCTTTCTTTTGCTGTTACTGGAACTCCATCTGCTGCAGGCGCTGCAAACTTTACTGTAAGTTTTGGCGGACAAACATGCAGTTATGCATTAACAGTGAATGCTGCGGGGCCAACCACAGCAACTATTACTGCATTGGCTTGCGGAAGCAGTTCTTTTTCTGCATCAGCAACTGTCGGCATAGCATATACAGCAACAGGCACCGTTCCTTATAATGGTGGAAATGGCGTTGCTTACAGTGCAGGAGCTGCTATTGCATCAACGGGTGTAACTGGGTTAACAGCTACATTAATGCCGGGCACACTGGCAACCGGTACAGGCAATCTTTCATATGCTGTTACCGGAACACCTTCAGCAGTAGGCACAGCTAGTTTTGCAATTAGTTTTGGCGGACAAAGTTGTACGCTTAATTTAACTGTAAACAGTGCCGGCGGCGGGCCAACATTGCCTGCTGTTTACAATAAAATTTACGGTGCAACCAGCATTACTTTTGATGGCACCTGGGTAACCATTAAATGCAATGCATTGCCTGATCATAAAAGTATTTATTACCCAACAACAAACCCGTTGTACGAAAACTTCAGTGGTACAACTTTCAGTGGCGTAACATTTGTAAAGAACCCAAATTCAATTGCAACACAAAATATCACCCTCAAAATTCCGGTAAACCCTGTTGTGGCAGCAACACATGCTGCAACACCGGGAGGAGTAATTGGTGTGGCTTTAAATGGTATCCCATTGTTTAATCAATATGCAGCTGGTGGCTCACCATTAACCAACGAGATCACCAGTTTTGACCAGTGGTGGGGACATCCGCAAATGTCGGGCATGTATCACTACCATGTTGAGCCGAAATATTTAACTACTGTAAAAGCTACAGCTGCATCTTTAATGGGCTTTTTACTCGATGGTTTCCCGGTTTATGGCCCCAAGGAAGAAAATGGGAGCGATCCTTCAGGCCTGGATGTTTACCATGGACATACACATGTAACGGTTGATTATCCTGCAGGTATGTATCATTACCATTTTACAACAGCTGCTCCCTACCTGAACGGAAACGGATTTTATGGAACAGCAGGAACGGTAACGCAATAATTTTTATGAGCCCGGCTTTTGTAATGCTATTTATCTTCATTGGCGTCGCACTCTTGTACATTTGTAATGCTATTCAGCAAAGCAGCACACAAGACATGAAGATCAAAATAATTACAAAAGCCGGTTCGTTTTTTATAATAGCCCTTCTTTTCAATTCGTGCAAAACAAAAAAAGAAGAAATAAAGATCGCAGCTCCAGAAATAAAAATTGCCAAAACAGTTCCACCGGTATATAAAAATATATTGGATAAAGATCTTTCAAAACACCAGGATACCATATTTTATAAAGACCAGTTCTTCACCGGTTTCAGGTACAGTTTATATCCAAACAATGATACAGCAGTTTTGGATTCTTATTTTAATGGGGTAGAAGAGGGCTTTCAGAAAAAATGGTATCCCAATCACCAGCTGCAGGAAGAACGTTTTTATATCAATGGGAAAAAAGAAGGCACACACAAAGGCTGGTGGCCCGATGGAAAAGAAAAATTCAGTTTTACTGCATATAGTGATAAGTACGAAGGAGAATTTAAAGAATGGTATTCATCCGGGCTTTTACAAAAACATTTCCATTATACAAATGGCCGGGAAGAAGGCAGCCAAAGGCTTTGGTGGGATAACGGCAGCGTAAGGGCCAACTACGTGATCAGGGAAGGAAAAAAATATGGTTTAATCGGTTTAAAAACATGTGTCAATCCTTATGATTCAATTACTAAGAAATAGTTGCCTGTTTTTATTACTTGCCATGGCCGCCTGTAAAAACAAAACAACCGATAAAAGCCTGGCGCTGCCTTTCATTAACAACCCGGATTTTACGCCTGAATGGATCGCAGCAGATGACCCTGCCTATAAAAATATACATACCATACCTGCATTTTCTTTCACCGACCAGGATGGCAAAACGGTTACAGAAAAAAATGTGGCAGGTAAAATTTATGTTACTGATTTTATTTTCACCCGCTGCGGTGGTATCTGTCCCATTATGACAACCAATATGGCAACCCTGCAGGAAAAATATAAAAATGATGATGCCGTTTTATTGCTGTCGCATTCAGTAACTCCTCAAATGGACAGTGTGCCTGTTTTAAATAGATATGCAGAAGCAAAAGGGATCATCAGCGGTAAATGGCATTTGCTTACCGGTAATGAAGACCAGATATATGAAATGGCCAAAAAACAATATTTTGCCGGTGATACAGTTGGCTATTATCAAAGCGGTAACGAATTCTTACACACGGAGAATTTTATACTGGTAGATAAGCACCGCAGGATACGGGGTGTTTATAATGGCACACTTGCTTTGGAAATGGAAAGACTGATGGATGATATTGCTACACTCAAGAAAGAAGATTAACTCCACATGAGCATAATGCTGGAAACAGTTGAGCTGTCAGGGTGAGCTTGTCGAACCCGGTATGCCAGTATCAACCCGCCTTCGACAAGCTCAGGCTGACAGTATTTTTATTCAGGAAATAAAAATCAGTGTCCCTATCTCGCTATCTCGATCTTCACCTTCTTGTTCTTGATCTTTTCATTCTTGATCAAATTCAACACATGCCCAACTTTTACCTTACGCACTGCCACAAAACTGAAAAAATCCTTCACTTCAATAATACCAATATCTTCTTGTTTTAATTCGCCCTTTTTAGAAAGGAAACCAACAATATCTATCTTATTCACCTTATCTTTTTTACCGGCTGCAATAAAGAGTGTACTCCAAACCGGTTTCTCCGGTATGGGATGCTCACGGGTAATTTCTACTTCGGAAACATCGCCAATATATGAAGGCAGTTTTTCTTCTTCTGATAAAATTAAAATAGCAGTACCGCTGGCATCCATACGGGCCGTGCGGCCGTTGCGGTGTGTAAACACATCTTCTGTATCGGGTAAGTGATAATGAATAATGTAACGGATATTGGGAATATCCAGCCCACGAGAAGCAAGATCGGTTGTAACTAAAATATTGCTGGTACCATTGCGGAATTTGCAAAGGGCTGCATCTCTTTCCTGTTGCTCCATGCCACCATGATAAAAAACATTCAGTATACCTTTTTCAGTTAACAGGTTGCTGGTCCGTTCCACTGCAACACGGTGATTGCAGAACACAACTGTAGACCGGTTGCCCAAATAACAGATCAATTTAAAAAGCGTATCGATCTTATCTTTCTCCGGGCTGAACATGGTCTTCACCTCCAGCATATTATCCGGCTGTTCGCCTTCCGGTAAAAAATCAAGTCTCACTGGATCTTTTAAACCAATAAAATCAGGAACAGGCACAGCATAAGTAGCCGAAGTAAGAATTCTCTTTTTAATATTTTTCAATGAGCCGATGATGAAAGACATTTCTTCGGTGAAACCTAATTCAAGCGATTTATCAAATTCATCCAACACAAGCGTGGTAATATTGTCAAGGTCAAAATTATTGCGTCGGATATGATCTGCCAGCCTTCCGGCAGTGCCAATGATCAATGCAGGCGCTTCTTTTAAATTATTTTCCTCGGTCTCACGTTTATGGCCACCATAACAAAGTGTTACTTTAAAACCCGTTTGCATTTTGCGGAACACATCATCTATCTGTATAGCCAGCTCACGGCTTGGTACTATTATCAAAGCCTGAACATTATTGATCCCGGGATCCAGCGTTTCAAGCAATGGTAATAAAAAAGCAAGTGTTTTACCGGAACCGGTAGCCGATAATAGAACCACATTATCATTTTTGGCATTTGCTTCCAGCGAAGCCTGCTGTATCTCATTCAGCCCTTCAAAACCAAGGCTGTTTAAAATAAGCGGTATATTAATTTGTTGCATACCTGCAAAAATACGCTTAGTTGGGGGGATGGGCTAATTCATTAATAATACTGACTGTATTTACAGGCATTATCTATATTTTCCAGCAAAAGTTTCACAGGATATTCTCTTTAATTCACCTCCATCATATTTTACCAGTGCCGGGTTTACAAAATATGCAGTATCACCTTTAGTATTCATTTCTCCGATACCACGTATCAGCATTCCATCCTTGTATCTAAAATAGAGTTCCATTACACTGTTCATTCCTTCTGAAGTAAAAAAGTAGTATAATTTAAGCAGGTCGCCTTCCAGTTTTCCAGAAACCGTTCCCGAACTGCCGTCTTTTTCATAATTATCAAAATGAAGCTTTCCGGTAACCAGGTTTCCCTGTTGTTGTAAACTGGCCGTAAAAGTATCACGTTTTAAAACCTGCATATAGCAGCCTTCAACAACTATCATCGAATCTTCAACGGGAGTGACAGTTAAACCCGTAGAATCCTTAGGCGGTTTTACAGCCTCCTCTATTTTTTTCTTATCGGGAGCTGATATACAGCCAACAGCTAAAGTGATAGTTAAAACAATTAATAATCTAATCATCGTTTTTTAAAACATATATACATAATTATGCCAGAAATGGATCATCTATACAGCTGGAGCTGAGATAGTATTTAAAAAAAATGTATTTTTTTTAAAATAAACCGCAGCTATTAACGTTATTCCTAAGAATTACCCATAAACCCACAACCTATGAAACCAATGATCTTCATACTGGCAGTTATTTGCTGTCCCGTATTTGCCTTTTGCCAGGATATTACCGGCCTCTGGAAAGGCACCATGTACAACGATTCCACAAAACAATCCCTCGAATACGAAATTGTGATCAACAAAGAGAACGGAAAATACTCCGGCTATTCCCATACTTCGTATGTGATCGACGGCACCAAATATTTCGGCGTTAAAAAAATAAACGTACGCATAGCAAAAGATGGCAAGATCGTAATGCAGGATGCAAAATGGATAGAAAACAATTACACCGGTGAGCAGAGTAAGAATGTAATACAGCTGAATATACTTGACCTCGCCACAAGCGGTGACCAGAGCTTTATGGACGGGCTCTTTGTTACTAACCGCACAAAGGGCCATAATACATTGACCGGCCGCCTGAGCGTAAAAAAAGAAGATCCCCGTAGTGCTCAAACTGAACTGAAAAAATACCTGCAGGTAAATACTGCAGAAGACAACCTCACGGCAGTTAAATAAAACAATAGGTTCTCTAAGTAAAACTAAACCGGCTGATGAGCCGGTTTTTTTTATATCCAGTCACGCTGCAATTCTTCAAGCGGCGCATACCAATTTATATATTGCACAATTCGTGGCAGCCTGGCTTTGTTCGGACTGGCTGCATGAGGCAGTTTATGATCCCAGATTATAAGATCACCCGCATTGGCAGCTATTGGTTGGGGGCCAAATGAAGAGAGATCAACTTCTCTTGGATTAACATTCGCAGGCAAGGCCTTCAACCAGCTTTCAATGTTTTTATGAAAGCCCGGTATAAGTGTTAGAGCGCCCTGGTTGGCAGCCGTATCGGTTAAATATAAGATACCCTGCGTACCAAAAGGAATTGGTGTAACTAAACTTACATCCCAATGAAGGCCGGTACCCCTGTATTTAAATGTTGAGGTCTCAGGAGGGTTAAAGCCACATTTATCTGTAGTTACTACCAGGCCTGTACGGTTCCATAGTTGCTCAAAAGCCCTTTTGATCCTGGGAGAGTTCCTGTTTTTATCAATAGCAACATTTCTATACAAAGGAACCATGGCTCCCTGCATAGCCGTAGTTTTTTTGTACCAGCTTGTTTCATCAGTTTTATCCATTTCAAGATGATCCATGATGGCTTTACGGCTGTCTGCACAATCCTGCGGAGGTACAGCATTTTTTATAATTACATAGCCATTTGCTTGCCAGAAGTTAATATCAGCAGGAGTAAGTACATCTTGTGCATTGTTGTGTTGGTGAATGGTTTCGTTTTGAACCAAAGCATTACAAAGCTGTATAGTTTCAGCATCAATATGGCCATTTGCATGAGCGATGATCCATTGTTCAAAAATTTCAAAGCCTGGTTTTTGTTCATACAAAAACTGGTAAGTGGGAAGCAGGCCTGTTCCCAAAATATCTATGAGCTTTGTTTCCAATAATGTTTCATCGGGATATTGATTTACAATTGCCGGGCCGGCAATGGCCTTGCTCCACAAACGTTTCAACTGGTAAATACCTGTGCTGCCTTTGTCGGTACTTAAAGCTAAAGCGGTGTTATCAGCTGTTTTCATTTAATTAGAGATATGTAGTTTTAGCTTATTCTCCCAACCATGATCTTAATATAGATGCCTGTAAAGGAGTAGGAGAGTCAACCCTGGTGATCATTAATTTTTGTGTGACCCCTTTTTCCTTCGTCTCAATTTGTTGCTTATCAATTTTTAATCCGGCGTAACTTAGATATTTTGCGTAATCAAGTTCTTTAGTTGAATAAACATATTCAAAGATGCCTGGCAACGGAATACCTGCTACCTGTTCACAGGCCGCCTGGAACTCTGCTTCAGTAAATCCCCGTTGCTTCTCTTTATAATATTTCCAGTATAACAAGCGCATCACATCATCCAGCGATCTTTTATTTTCAGTAGCATTCCTGATCTCAAAATCCAACAGCATTCCTACAAGCGGGCCCTTCTCATAATAAGAAATGGTCTTCCCTTTTTCGTTGCCCTGTGTGCCAAAGGGGCCATCGCTCCAGGTGCGGTAACTTGCCTGTTGCAAAGATTGGTACAACCTTCCGGGATTATTTTCAACTGCATTCAGGTTGCCGTTAAAGTTCATAAACAAGTTTGTATCAGCAACCAGCCCGGCTCTTTTTACAGCCAGGTATTCATAATAAACAGAAAGCCCTTCACTTATCCAGAGCAGGTTTGTCCTGTTTGCTTTATCATAATCAAAAGGGCCCAGTTCAAAAGGGCGTATGCGTTTTACATTGTAATGATGAAAATATTCATGCGCCAGGAAATTCATGATCCTGTTCATGGTTCCGGGTTTATCCAAACCTTTACCATCAAAACTTACAGTGGTATTGTTCAGGTGCTCAATACCGCCACGGCCGGGGCCGATACCAATAAAAGTGTATTCTTTAAATGGGATATCACCGATAATATTCACTGCTGCCTCAACCGTTCTTTTAAGATTATTCATAAAAAGCACACGGTCGAAATTGCCCATATTATAACCGATGAACCGGTGCTCAATGCCTTTCACTTTAAAAGAAGGCAGTTCTTCCAGGTTACCGATCAGGATAGGACAATCATATAGTATGTCAAAATCAGGTGCAGTAAATTCATTGGGTTTGTTCGCAACAGGTTCCAGGCCGGTTGCAATTTTTTTCCAATCGTTGTTAAATACAAGGCTTACCGATACAGGTGTATTAAGCTGTCCTTCAATATACAAAAATGTATTTGCGGGAATAAGGTATGCATGGGCGCTGTCAACATAACTGTTTGCAACAAATTGTTTGTTGGTGCGTATAGTATAATTTACAAAGAATGGCCTGTTCTTAATACCGGCAACAACCCATGTATTCTCATTTAGTTTTTCAACAGGTATAGTGTTTCCCTTGCCATCTTTCGCCATCATATTCTCTACCGACTTTGGATAATCCATTATCTGGTAATAGCCCGGCATCCAACGGGGCATTTTTAAACGGATGGTATCCTGTTTAAAATTGCTGCAGTTCAATTCAACATTATAAGTATGGCTGGCTGGTTGTGGTACGGAAACAGTGTAATGCAGATGAGCAGCTCCCTTTTGTGAAAACGCAGCAGTATTAATGGAGCATAAAATTATAAATATCAACCGGGCATAACGAATAGATATTTCCATTTGGTGTAAGCTTGATTTGTTTGCTCTTCAAATGTACACAATAAGCAGTTAGTTTTTAATTGCCAACATCCGTTGCTTATAGGCTGATAAAGCGCTTGCAAGTAATTTTTTTATTGCAGCCGATCTTATTTGTTGTTCAGACCTGATCTCAACATAACGTGAAATTTTACCAGTTCCCTCAAGCAGTTTATCAGGATCGGGCAGATCAACGCCCCTGTTAAAGCCAAGCTTAAGCCCCTTCCTGGATGGGATGATGGTACAGATGAGTTCCGCATATTTCTGTCCATAACAATAGGCGATCATTTTTGCAGGAATATCTACCTGCTCAATAATACCGGGTAGATTTTTCAAAAGTACCTCACGAAGTTTTAAGGCAAGAGTGAATACCTGGTCATCATACTGCGATAAAAATTTGTCAATTTTATAATCCGGTTTCATTTTTTTAAAAGTAAGCGACTCGATCTAGGAAAGGTTTTTAAAATTAGTCTTTAGAATTACCCGTAACCTCTACGTAAAGTTTATCCCATTCCTTTCCTATATCGTTGGGGTGCCAATGTTTAATGTATTCAGTTTTAAATTCCTTCAGGAATTCATCATCGCAGTTTCCTTCAAAGCCAATATTCCACCACCATCCTTCCTTTAAACCCGAAGCGCCTTCACCAAACACTTTATAACGCCGGTATCCATTGAACCCGAAGTAATCTTTTATTTTTTTTCCGAAAATGATATTTACACTATCAATAGTGAGGCCCGGGTATTTTTCCGGCGAAACCTGCCAGTTGTATTCTGCAGTATCTTTTGGGTCTTTACTTAATCCATCCTTCGTATTATCAGAAGGTGTCCAGAAGTCGATCACAAATCCTTTTTTAAGATTTACTTTTTTATCTGAGACCACACCTCAGCTAAATATCCAGCCCTCCTTGGTTTTTGCCATACTGTATTTATTGACAATAAGAAAGATCAGTATGCCCACGATGCATACCAGAATGATAGAGAGACCGGCCAGTTTTGTGCCTGAACTGGGCAGGTTGAATTTCTGGCCCAGCAATTCAAAGTCATGGTGCGGTGATGGGTTTATTTCCTGGCTCATGTTTTTATATAATATTAGAAATTATTTAATGAAATACAAAATGAATTCCTAACCATAAAAACAATCCCTGAACTTTTAACTTGCAGGAATGAGTGCACAACCACCAATGGTAGCAATCGCCGCATCACAGGCAGTTACAATAGTAGCTATCTGTGCATCTGTATAAAACTCGTGCAGGTTTTCCCAAACCTTTGATCCGGCACCTGTGTTGATACCGGAGGCTTTATCCTGGCAACGCCTGTACAAGAGGTAGTTGGTCTTAAATTCAATACCAAGGTCTAGTGAATGTTTTGAATGATTAAAAGAAGCCGTTTCCAGGACTGTTTTACCCGGAAGCGGTACAGGTGCATCTATCAGGCTGGTAATTTCTGCATTGGTGTAAAATACACGGTGTATGGGTACATTATTGATACCAAGCCTTACCCAACCATTGTACGGGTCATCACCATGCCCCAGGTTCTTACCTACAGTAAAAAATTCGGCACGGCTATGGCTGTTGCCGCTGAAGTTAGAGCGGCCATGTTTTACCGGTATGTTCACCGTACGTAACACTGCAGCCAGGAAACCATCTGTTCCCCAGCAACCATGGGTAATGCGTTTTTTGCCGGGCAGGGGAGTGATCATTTTATCGGTAGGCGGTAATCCGCGGTAGCCAAAAATAAATTCCCATTGATCCTGTTGAGTGGCAAAGGGGCCGCCAACATTATCAAACATGAACCCGGTAATATGTATCAGGTTAGCACGGATCCATTCCGCCACTGCTTTTATCGTTTCCCACATATCGGCCTTTATCATACCATTATCTTTCAGAAAATTATAGGATATACCGGGACTCCAATGTGTAACGCCTCCCATTACCCCAAAACTAAAACTATGGCCGCTGCCGGATGTAAACTGGTACAGTTTGGTCATATCAAACAAATGGGTAAGATGGCTGGCTGTGGCTACAGATAATTTCCAGGCTACTTTATTATTTGCATCCACCCATAAACATTGGGCAACATGGGCCATGTATATTTTGGTAGCATCGCAACTGCTCATAAAGGTATCAGCAGTAAGTGCAGGCGGGCCGCTTATTGGTAATGAAGCTCCTGTTTCAAGCAGGTAAACAAATTCACGCAGTTGTAATTTCTCGGCTTCAGTCCAGCTATCATAATTGCGGTTGCTTACGCCGCTGATCACCATTGCACTGCGGATGGCAGCAGTTTTTATCAGCGGCAAATATTTTTCGTAACGGTAATACGATTCAAAAGAAAGCGTGGCCCCGTTGGCAGGTGTTAAAAAGAAAATAGTTGCAGTCTGGGCTTCCCACCACAGGTCGTAACCGGCAGCACCCACATTACCGGTATCAAGATCAAGCGTCCAGGTTTGCGGCACACTTATATTTGATTTGCTGAGATGTTGTGTTCCATCGCTGTTAAACACTACCATACTGCGTACAAGCAGTGTGTTAGCAGCTTCCACCCGCAGCTTGGCATATCTTCCCTGGCTGGTCTTGCAATACAATACCTGGTTGTTCAGCCATTCACGTGCAACTTTCTGGCTGCTATATGGCGCAGTACTGATATCGTTGAAGGTGATAGCATTAAAATCGGTGAACAAAGAAAAGGTTGCACTGTTCTTTGCTTCCATTTGTGAGTTGCCGGCACTGATGGCATGCCACCAGAAATCAGCCCCTGTAGCAGTTTCAACAGCATTGTCCACATCGCAACTGAATGTAGCATGGATGACCAGGTTGGTAGCTGTTTTAATGATGCATCCTGCAGGATTATAAACCGTAAGCTCATTGATATGCAGGTCATCGCCCGACTGTACCTGTAGTTTGGCAAAGTTGCCCAGGTTGGTCTTTACAAATACAATGCGGTTGTGTAATACGCTGCGTGGTATTGGAGACGGTGAAAAAACAGCTGCCTTAATATCGGCACAGGTAATAAGGCTAAATGCAATGTTTGCTGCTGGCATAATGGTTTTAGTTTAAGCCATAAAGCTAATTAAGGCAGATGGTAGTTGCAATACCACAAAGCGGGTATGGACGGTAAAGAATTTACGCACAAATACAGAGTTTGGCATTAAATTTTGGGGTATCATCTTTAAACTTTACGATCATGAAAAGTGAAATAAAAGCAGAAGTATGTGTTAATATACACAGCTCAATTACATACGTATGGGAGGCGTTGACCAACCCTGAATTGATAAAACAATATTTCTTTGGTACCAATACCGTCACCGACTGGAAGGAGGGGAGCCCCATTAAATTTTATGGAGAGTACGAGGGAAAGCATTATGAAGATAAAGGGACCATTTTAGAAATAGAAACAGAAAAGCTGATCAGATACAGCTACTGGAGTTCTATGTCGGGTATTGAAGATAAGCCGGAGAATTATGTTATCGTTACTTATAAAATTGAAGGCAGCGATGATGATGTGAACCTTACTGTGGTGCAGGAAAATATTCCTGATGAAAAAACAAAAGCACATTCCATAGAGAACTGGAATAAAGTATTGGATGGATTGAAGAAGCTGGTGGAAGAAAAATTAATTAATGCCTGATATATTTTCAAGCTATCCTGATCGTTTCAACCTTTCTATCTTATTTTACCCAGGCCGTGCTTTGCTGCAAACAGGCTATAAGAGTTGTTATTTTAAATTATCTTTTTTGAACCTGTTGACGATTCCTGTTAACATGCTGTCATAATCAGGCCTGTTGGGAAAGAAACATTGAACATCATTAATTTCCCTCATCTCAAAACTACCGGTCTTGTCCAATTCCAGGTTTATTTCACGCATAAAGCCGGGATCACCAATTTCCGGATCATTAACTAAAACAGGGTAAATAGGAATGCCCCTTGTGATGGCAACCAATATTTCTTTCCGTATATATTCACTTTGGGCTACTTCTTTATTCAACACAACTATCAAACCCTTCGCTTTCATTAAAGCTTCTATCTGGCTTTTTTGCCAGTTCTCGCCGGTTTTATAAGCAAGTGTGGCTATCCAGGTATTTATACCCTTCTGGTGCAGGTCTTCAGCTAATTTGGTTGCGTACACTGCATCACGGGACCTGTATGAAATATATAATTCGCAATTGCTAAAACGCCGGGCATGCTCATTTTGTATACTGTCAATAAGTTTATCTACCTGGCTTGATTCGGTAACCTGTAAACCAAAGATCACGTTTCTTACCAGGTTAATAACGCTCAGGTCGCTGATGGATGAAAGCTCCCTGTAAGCATGCAATTCTTCCCAGCATTCTTCTTTGATCATTACAGGAAGTATCCTTTTATTATAGCATTGTGCCAGGAAAATTTCCATCCTGCACATAGCGCTGTTTATATAACTTTTCGACAGGAATACTACCATGCTATCGCAATTGATTATTGCCTTAAAAATTTCCCTTTTCCAGGATTCTCCGCTGCCGATGGCTGCATCATGCCAGATATTGATCTTGTTTGCTTCAAACTGTTCTATGATCTTAAAAACAATTTCCCTGTCATCTTTACTATGTGAAATAAAAGTTTGACTGTTCATGTGATTGGGTTTTAAAACCGGGTTGATATCTTTTAATAAGCGGATCCCGGGGGCAATTGATCTGCCTTAGAAAAGGATAGCATATAAAGTACTTTTATGTCTTTTAGCTCCCGGTTTTTTCCCTGTGCTTCCAGGGATTGATGCAACCCTAATAATGACCATCCGTTGCCGGGGTTCCATGCCAGGTCTGCACGGTATACTTTTTCGGCTTGCTTTGGTTTGTTCATCTTTAATAAAAATGCGCCCAGGTATTGTCTTGCCGGCAGCATCCATATTTTAGGCTCCGCATATAACAGGCTATCTTCTGCAAGGATGGCTTTTTTAATTGTCGTAATTGCCTCCTTGTGTTTTTTCTGTTCGAACAAAATAGTAGCGGCCAGAATATTTTCTGCAACGACCGAGCACTCATAAGGGCTGCTCTTATAAGGGGCGAACCCGGCACGGAGTGTAGCATCTTGCATTTTTTCCCGGAGCTGCTTAAGATGTTGTTCAGCAACTGCATGATCACCGGTTTTTGTATAAGCCATTCCTTTTGCAAAATCATTCAATATTCCCGCATAGGTCCACTTAGGATCTATAGATGAATTATCAGCCAGAATATCATTCCACTTACCCATCCTGGTCATAGCAAGCTGTGGAAACATATACATGGATTGTGCGTATACATCTTCAGGTGTTGGTTTACCGATGTTACGGGTGGCAATGGCTTTTGGTAATCCTACTTCATACATGGCGCCGCTCAAAGCACAATAAGCATCCACTGCATAGTAATGTGGAACATGAACGCCATTCGTGAACAGCCCTTTCGCCAATGAGTCGTACAGTACGGCGCTTCTATCTGCCGCTTCATTGGACAAAACCCCTTTTGCATATAAACCAATGCGTTCGTATTCGTGGCTCGACATATGTACCATGTGTGCAACACCCGGGAATAATTTCCATAATGAGTCTGCACCCGCTAATGCCACTTCAGGGTTACGGGAAGCTTCGGTAACATGTATATAATAATGCAGGGCGGCAGGATGATGCGGATCTTTTTCCAGTATGTCTTTACAAAGCTGAACCAGCTCAGGGGTCCACGATTTGGGTGTACCGTCATTGTACCAAAAGTCCCAGGAATGTATCAGCATCACCGCATCAGTGTACAATGCCTTTATGGCGATATCTTCCTTGTATTTTGTAGTAAGGAGCCGCATTGCTGCAGCATAATTTCTGTTGAGTTCATTTCTTTGTTTGTCCGAAGTATCAGCCAGGTTGTACCGTGTACGCATAGCAAGGATCAGGTCCTTTTCTTTAGGTGTAGCATGTTCGGCGTTGCGGTTCATCATTGCCATTACACCGGGTAGTTGTTTGTTCAACTTATAACTATAGCCGAAATTATAAGAAGGCCCCATGGCTAAAGCCAGCCCCCAGAATACCATAGCGCTGCTGCTATCAAATCTTGCCGCCTCTTTAAACGATGCTACGGCTTCCCTTCCATGATAACTGTAGTACATGCTCAATCCCTGGTTGAAATAGATCTGTGCACTATCGTGTTTGGTTGTGATCCTGTACGAATGGTTGCCCCAACCCGGCAACACGTTGATGAATTTACCACCTTCTCCTGCATACACATTTTCATCTGCGCCGGGGCCACAACCAATGCTGTTTAAAACCCTGTATTCGGAGCTGTAAACAGAAGGCTTGTTATTATTGCTTACAAGCATCACACCTATAGTTCCAAAGAGCAAGGGACAAAAAATGAAAAGATATTTTCTCATGTTTTTTTGCTTTAATAAATTGCGTTAACGCAGGGCAGCTGCAGTTTGGGAAGATGGTGTACTAAAGGAACAACAATTTGATGAGAATGGAAAGACAATTCCTAAAGGGGGCCGCTCATAGGCGATGAACAATTATAGAATCGGGAAGTCAGGAGGGGAGTAGTGTGTCAGCGGGGTTTTGGCAAGCATACTGCTTATTTTAAAAGAAGATTTCTGCAAAACTCCAGGGCGGAGGAAAGGCACTAAAACCTGTTTTTAGCAGCCCAGGTCTGGTTGCAAATATTAGTCGTCGGGAGAGGAGCCGGAACAGTTCCTGCTACCGACACCCATTGATTGCCGTTGAATGACTGTAAATCTCCGTAAGGGACAGCGCAATCTGTACAATAGACCATCAGGCCGATAGCGGGCCTGTATATTGCATTGCGTTCTACCTGGGTCATACGTGGTGGTAAAAATCCTTTATTGCTGCTGTTAACATGTAGCAGGGCGCTGGTATCGGGCGTAGTGGTTCCAATGCCCACGTTTTGGGCCTGTGTATTGGTTATAGAAAACGCTGCAATAAAAACAAGGAATGCATTTTTCATAATAATTAAACTTTATTCATCCCCGCCAGGGGCAGGGTATTTATAGACAGTTAAATATTTAAAAAGACCGGACAGCACGCACTAATAAGCTGCCGTCGTTCTTTGCCGAAGCATGGAAATAACCGAAGATGTCCTCGCTATACGCATAGTCAGGGTCTATCTCCGAAGAAGTCCAATAGAAATTGTTACTAAAGCCGCCGATGCCAGCCTGGTTTATAATTAGTTTATTCAACTCCTCTACACCTGGTAGATACCAGTCGTTATAACCATTTAATACCAGGTCGCCACATATTCTTGCCGCTATTCCGGGAGTAGCGCAACCAGTCATTATATCTATCGTGTTTTGATTTCCCGTTCCCAGGGCTGTACCGGCGGCTCCCGGATAAATTGCTGTTCCGTAACAACCCCATTGGGTACCAGTACCCAGGTCACTGGCTGCGGCAATGATGCCATGGACCTGTCCCGCAATATAGCCAGGGTCGCCCGACTGTAAAATGTATGCCACTATACCTCCGCCGTAATAGCCTAATAATGTAATTACTGCAGCAGTGCCGTCGAAATTCTTCCAGGCAGTTCCATCAAAATAATTTGGCTTTTTTGTTTCGGTGTTATAGATCATTAAACCCTCCGCAGGTGTAATAATGGCATCTCTTTGTGCAAATGTCATACGTGGTGGTAAGAGGCCTTTGGTTGTACTGCTCACATCCAGCTGCGCCGATGCTGCCGGTGTTGTGGTGCCAATGCCCACGCTTTGTGCCTTTGCTGCACCTATAAATAACAAGGTAATAAAAACAAGTAGTGTATTCTTCATAATAATTAACCTTTTGCTTTTTATATCTTATTAAATTTTCTCTATCGGTTGGTGTCCTCACTAACCGAAACCCTTAGGCTGCATAGTGTGTCAAATGGTATCGGTATTGAAATAGCATAAAACTGTTATTAAAACCTGCGTATCGGACGAACATATTGAATTGAGCTCTTAGGTTGATTGGTAAAAAATAAATTGTTGCTGAAGAAATTCATGGATACAGCATCAGTGCTGCTGGCCTCTGAGGAACTCCAATAATAAGACCCGGACAAGGTAGAATAACCGCCGACAGCTAACCTGTTTATCCACAATTTTCCCAATTCATCTCTTGACGGTAAATACCAGTCACTATAACCGTTCAATACAAACTCAACACACACCCTGGCAGCTATTCCTGGAGTTTGGCAGCGTGTTGTTCCACTTGAAAACACTACATACGGAACAATATCATTTGTATTTTGATATCCCGTGCCAAGAGCTGTGCCGTCTGCTCCTGTTATGGTAGTGCCCTCGCAACCCCATGAAGAATATAATAGCTGGTCGGAAGATGCTGCAATGAAGCCATGTGTTTCGCCGGCAACATAGCCGGGGTCGCCGGATTGCAGTATGTAGAATATCTTTCCTCCCTGGTACTCGGCTCCGATTGTGGGAACTGGTACGCTTAGATCCTTAATGAGACGAACAGAGAAACCGGCGGTCCCCTTACTTGCGGAACCTCCTAACAATTTATTTTCATTGTTACTATTGGAAATGAGGGTACGATAAAAGGCAGAAGTTGAAGTGTTTTGGGTGGCAGACCAATACCAGGCTTCAGTTAAAATGCCGGCACCTTTTTTACCACTCCCAAAAGCATTAAAGCCACTTGTATTGGTTCCATAGGTAAGGCTAACCTCAACATTCCAGTGCGGATAGGGAAATGATTCCTTCATTGCCTGTCCTGCCACCAATGTTCCGCCCAGGCAGGTCTCTAAACTTTGCCATTCAGTCTCAGTGGGAACATGCCATCCTGCCGGAGCCAGGCCACGGGGATCATTTACAGCATACCAGTTATATAATTTACCGTAAGCAGCATAGTTGGCCGAATCGTTATTGTACCAGCACCAGGCACCGGTAGTTAGTCCAGCTCCCCAAATTCCGGTAACTTTTGGTATGCTATCCCCGTTCCGGTAAAAACTAACGTCCAGGTTTTTTGCAGACCAGGTCTGGTTGCAAATATTCGTCGTCGGGAGAGATGGAACAGTTCCTGCTGCCGGCACCCATTGATTGCCATTGAATGACTGTAATTCTCCGTAAGGGGCAGCACAATTTGTACAATAGACCATTAAGCCGATAGCAGGCCTGTATATTGCATTGCGTTCGGCTTCAGTCATACGTGGTGGTAGAAATCCTTTATTGCTGCTGTTAACATGGAGCAGGGCGCTGGTATCGGGTGTTGTAGTACCAATGCCCACGTTCTGTGCTTGTGTATTGCAAATACTAAACATTGCAATAAAAACAAGGAATACATTTTTCATAATTAAGTTTTGTTACTGTCTTATTTGATCTTTACGATCGTAGTGGTCATAGGTACATGCTGTTCTGATAGCAGTACCAGGCGGTATGTGCCGGCAGGCATGTTACCCGGTTGAATATTTTTTGTTGCTGAACCGCCACCATGTTCAAAAGCTGTAGTATATACATGCTGGCCCAGGCTATTATACAATATAAGGCTATACCTGCCCTTATCCAGGTTTGTTAACCAAAGCCTTATTTCATTGCTGGTAACAGGATTTGGCGCAACACTAATAGCTGGTTTGGCATTGGTGACAGGAGGAACCGGAACTGGTTGCCGCCCAAACATCACCATAAACCTGTTCTTTGCAAATGAGCCGCTGTCTGCCGTTACCGTAAACGGCACCACCACAGCATCAGTTACACTCAATGGCGTTCGTGTGCCCAGGTAATGATCTATCAGCGCTGCTTCCAGGCTGGTATTGGTAAATGCAGCTGGCGTAAACTCAAACTCGTAACCCTGCTGTTTCATGTTGTTCATAAAAATGGGCAGGCTGTCCCAGGTAGTTATTACCGGGCGTTGCTCAATGGCCAGGTGTTTGCCTTCCCTGTCAATGGCAATATTCTCATCCCAGTTATTAACCTCTTTGGCATCATTGTCATCTGCTGCTGCACTGTAATTATTATCATATACAGCCACGGCTCCATCCGCAATACGGCGATAGCCGTTGGGTTCGGTAAAATACAGATCCGTTCTGAATGATTCTATTGGCGGGGGAGGTACGATGAATACCATATTATTATTACCCGCCGATTTGTGGCTTTCCTGTATGCTTACCGTGGGTGTTCCCCCGTTTGACTCAACAAAGAATGCCTGGCCCGATTGAATGAACTGTGTAGCTGCACCCGAACTGGCAACACCAGCTGTATTTACGGTTACAAATCCGCCCCTTGTTCCAAAATTGGGATCCCAAAAAGTATAGGCCGTGGTAATGTTTGTACCCGCAGGTTGCACCAGGCTCCAGTCGATGGGTGAGGGGTAAGGATTGGTTACCAGGTTAAGTGCACCGCCGCCGGTAAAGGCATTGGTAAAGCTGCTCACCGGCCCTGTTACCAGCGTGCCCGTAGTGCGCAGGGTGGTATGGCTGGTGGGCATATTGGCACCCAGGGGTACCTGCAGGCTCATGCTCCTGTCGCCACGCAGGTACAGGAAATAACCTGTTAATGCATTTAATGAACTATTGGTATTTGCAAAAGCGGTATAGGTTGGTACAACAGCGTTGGCAGTTGCATAGAGTGATGGCGCATTGCTTTGTGTTACATCAAAACCATTTGTATTACCACCTGCGCCGGTTATGTGTACTCCATAACCAGGTACAGGGTTTATATTGGTGCCGATGGCTGTATTCATGCCGCCTTCCATCCAGTTGGTCCTGATAGAACCTGCGGTATTAACGGTTGGCGCCAGTAGGCGATAAGCCCTTCCGTTGTTGCCGGTACCATCGCCCGTACCCGGCGTACGCAGCTTGATATAGCGCTCCATAGTTACATTGGTGGCCCCGGTTAGTGTGCTACCTGTAAGGTTGGCGATACGTGCAGTATTGGCCGAATTAGATTTTAAAGTAAGATTTTTTGCATCCAGGTTTAGGCTGGCAGTGGTGAGGCCGATGTTTCCATACACATCCAGTGCATTACCCAACACGGCTGCAGATCCTGCATTGAGTGTAAGATCATTCAATGAACGGGTGGCTGCACTTGTTTGTTCAAAATTCAATGTACCTGCAGTGCCGCCAATAACAAGGTTGGATGTTGATGAACCTTTTAAATTACCCGTTCCGGATACTGCACCGTTCACGGTAAGTGTATTGGCACCCCATGAAAGCGACCCGTTTGTGAGCACAAGATCATTACTAACCGTTTGGCTGGTAAGCATGCTAACACCGGAAACATTATCGATCTGCAGGTCGTAAAAAACAGGGCCTTTTATGGTTTGTGCACCACCTGTGCCGGTAAACCGGAATGTACCCGTACCATACGAATGGACAGTGAGCAGGTTATCGGTAAAGTTTGCTGTTGCTGCACCCGAACGGTCAATATTAATGATACCATTATTAGTTAGGGAAGCCGTGCTTTCAACCGTAAAGTCGCCATTAACATATAAAGTGGCCCCGCTTTGAACGGTTATGATAGAGCCGGCGCTGCCATAAAAACCGGTTTGGGCATAGCTGTTGAACATACATGCAGCAAGGAAAGTAAAGACCAGGTAAAGTTTTTTCATGTTGCCTGAACCACAGCATTTGAGCTGCAGGTAGCATAAATAAAAAGCAACAGAGGGGGAGGTATTGCTATCTCATTTACGTTTTGGTAAAACAATTTAGGGAAATATTTTCAAAGCGGGTATACAAACCGGTTATTTTATCCCGGCATATCGACAAATATCCCATTGATACTGATAACAGGATGTACATAAGCAAACGTATCTTAGAATGCGTGAAAAAAGTTTGTAGTTATTGCAATTATTGATCAGCCACTGAAGCATAAAAACTTTCCCTGGTTTATTGCTTTTTACAAAAAGTCCGGAATGTGTTAATGTCATGTGTGCCATTAATGATGCCTGAATTGTTGAAAGCTTCTTTTTCACTATCAGCACAAACTGTCTGCAAAAAAACTCCCTGAGCATCCTTACAATCCCAGCAACCGCCCTTATCTTTTTTACAGCCGGACAGGATAATGATCAAAGCAAGAACAATCATTATTGACACCTTTACAATCTCCTTGACAAAACGTTTCATTATGTGATGATTTAGCATGCTGTTTTATAATTTTATAGGCCCACCAGTATTTATATTGGCATACCTTAAGAAAATGGTTTCGTTAAGATATTTATTTTTTAGCACTCTGCCGGTTGCCGGTAATTGCTTTGCTGCTATACCTGCCGCTCAGCGAAGAGAGTGGTTTTATTTACAATGCCTTTCCTGTAACTTTAAAACCTCATCCCCATACTTTTTTGTATAGCCCAGTTGTAAGGACCTGTCAATATCCTGGCAGGCTTTGTTCACTTCTTTCAGCTTTATATAGATCAATGCCCGGTTTTTAAATGCATATGAATTTTCCGGGAACAATTCAATAGCGTAATTTATATCTTTTAAAGCCCCAGGAATGTTGCCTGTTTTAAAACTGGCAAAGCCCCGGTTATTATGTGCAAAAGCCAGTACCTTCTGATCGTCTTTGCCTGATAACTGGATGGCTTTATTGTAATCCTGTATGGCTTCATCATAGCGCTCCATGTCAACCAGGATAAATGCACGGTCGTTATAAAAAATGGGGTAAGCCGGGTTTAATTTTATTGCTGCATTAAAATCATGTAATGCCTCTTCTTTTTTACCCATGTATTTTAAAACAGTTCCCCTGCAGAAAAAAGCATCGGCATTACCAGGGTCCTGGCCCAATAGTGTATTACAATCTTCTATTGATCTGTCGAATTGCTTTAAGTCAAGGTAAATTCCTGCACGTAAAACCAGGGCCGAAGTATCTTTGCGGTTTGTTTTAAGTACCCTGTTAATATCCAGTAATCCCAATGCCGGCTGATCTGTTAAAGTATAAAGTCTTGCCCGGTAATTATAAGCCAGGGTTGATGACGGCCGTATGCTGATGGCCCTGTTCAGCGATGCAAATGCTTCTTCATTTCTTTTCATCCTGTGCAGCACCCTGCCCCTGAACACCCAGCTTTCATAATCAGAAGGATCAAGGCTGATCACTTTATCAAAACTTTTCAGGGACTCTTCATTTTTTTTATCCTTGAAGTAAGCAATAGCTTCGTCAAAATGCTTTTCTTTTTCATACTGGTTGCAGGATTGCAGACAAATAAAACAAAGAATGATGGAAATGTATTTAGAAAAAGCCATGGGTACTGTTTTTAAAATAAAGTTTTCAATTTCTGGATCCGGGGCGGTGCAGAAAGTTATTTTGAAAATACCAGGTCCATCCAGGGTTGCCAGTTTTTATTATCGGCTGATCTTTCCCAATGAGCGGTCATGTTATTGTTGTCAGCTATTGAAAGTTTTGACCGCATATTCTCTCCCAGAATATGCAGTGCACCATTGTCGTCTAAATGAGCTTCCATCGTCGTAAAATTTCCCTGGCCGTCAAACGAACGCATTTTATATGTTTTGCCCAGGTTATCAAACTCACCTATTATTTCAACAGCTTCAGTCCTGGCATCGCCCATCATTACATCTACTTTGTGTAAAATAAAACACCCGTTCAATATCCATTCATAGCTGTCGGTACCATTGATCGTTGTTTCGGGCATTGTATCACCTGCTTTAATTGTTCCTTTGGTGCTCCATTTACCAATAAGGAAGTTTAATGCTTTCATTTCCTCAGGTTGTTGTTTCATGTGTATCAACGGGGTTTTCGCAAACGTACTGTTTTTATTTAGGATATGCTTTATGCGAAACCCTGCCGGGACAAAAGTGGGGTTTTTCGGAAATGGGTTTTAAATATAATAGTAAACAAAAATTCTATTATTATATCTGGATAAGCATATGTAATAAGTATCTTCCTTTTTTATTTTATACTTACGGCCGTATAATGATTCGGGGTCTACCAGGACCAGGTTTTCATCGAAATACGTTTGATATTCTTTATAGTATAATTCTGATTCTGCTTCAGTTTTGCTTTCCTGTATTCTATAAGTATATCCATTAACGATGTTGTTTCGCAGAAATATGGAACAAAGAGCTGAACTGGAAAATACACTTCCGTAAATATGGCCACCCTCCACTTTAGAACGTTTTAACGAAAAAGTTACACCTGATTCCGGATATCTTTTTTCAAAATCTTCCTTGGTGATCAATAGTTGAAATTTAGATACGTTTAAAATACTATCAGTGATCCGCCGGGACCTGTTTTTCTCATCCTGAGAATTCTTCGTATTAAATTCTCCATTCAGCATATTAACAAAAACACTGGTGGTGTTATTTCCAACAATATCAAACCTTTTATTAATAACCTTTCCATTAAAAGTGAAAGTGATCTCATAAGATCCTGCCGGTATTTTATCAGCAAGCCATTTGTCTTTTGTCTTTGATAAATTGTCGATCCCTTCTATATCCGGTATCGTGATCTTAATTTCGATGGGTACTGATTGAATGATAAGATCACCGGTTTTTATTGCCGCTTTATTTTCAGTTTCACCTGAATTTCCTTGTTCTGAAATGTTAACAACATGTTTGGCAAACGCTTTTACCTTATATGAAAATACTTCACCAGGTTTTACATTAACATACTCTTCAAAAGGAGTGAAACCTTCTTTTTCAATTTTTATTAAATTTTTACCGGCAGTAACATTTTCAATAATTAAACCTTTGTATTCGGTTGTGGTTTTTCCTTTAAACTGATTGTTTAAATATACCGAAAGGCCTGGCTCGCCATTAACCTGTATGTATGAGGTTTGTGCAAAAACAAACGCAGAGGACAACAGCAGCATTGAGAAAAGAAATGTTGTTTTCATATTTTTAAGATCTGGATAGGAATAATATTTTACAGTGCCCGGCCGGATATGCTAAAGATAAACTAATAAAACGCTCACCAAAATATATTAATCAGATGCAGGGTAGTGGCCCCTCTTAAAAAATAATTGGAATACAACCATACCCCGATGTACGTAAGCTTCTGCAAATGGAAATGAAATATAAAAATGATTTTGGGGATGTGCAAGAGGGAATGAAGATGCCGGGGGGAATTAATTCCCAGCGGAAGCTATGGAGAAAAATATATCATTCCTTCTTTTTAACCGGAGCCAGCAACATATAAAAGATCCATGCAAACCAGGATATAAAAATAACAGCTAATACCCACGCAATTTTTTCGCCTAAAGTGGTCTTACCGGAACATATAATTATCAAGATCGGCAGTAACCATAAAAACCCTATCACCACCACAAAAAATAAAATGCCAAAAACAGAACTGTCTGTGCCTGATTCCTGGGATGTATAGGTACCAGATGCCGGTTTTAAATATTGTGAGTAGGCATAACCGGTCTCTTCCAGGTACTTGATTTTATACCAACTGCCATTTTTTGATAAAACTTCAACCTCGTCCCCTTTTTTTAAAGTAAAGGATACCTGGTATTCTTTTCCTGCCCCGGTCCTTACTTTTAGATCTGCCGTTGCTATATAGTAGTCAATTGCAAATGATATGAGTGGAGAAACTGACAACAGGGCCGCAAATAAAATTTGTTTAATAGTCATTGTTTGTGATCATGTTAATTTTGCCATGGTTTGTGAAGATAGGAACCGGGGGGAGATTTAAAAAGTCACTTTTACTTTCTTGTCTACCCGCAATATCGACTGCTGATTAAACATAACCTTATACCAATACCTGAGGCTGTCGATCTGTTGCGACATTTGAGCAGATCTTTTATAGTAACATATAACAACATGGCTGGGCTCGGTTATCAGCTTATGGGTGTCGGGATTAAGCCAGTTTCCTGAAGCTTTAATGACTGTACAACCATTTTTGAAAACCTTTGCAATTTGATTTTCCCTGAAACTATTCCATTCGGCTTCTGTGATCAGGCTGCCATCAGCCCTTGTTTGCGCAAAATACAGATCGGTTTCCATCATCCGGGAAGTTGAACAGGAACAAAGTATGAAGCAGGCAAGAAGTATTTTGTAAATCATAGATCAAACTGGTTTAATAATGAGTGATAATTAAAGCACTTGGAAATGAAATATAAAAATGATTTTGGAGATGTGCAAGAGGAGATGAAGATTCCGGGGGAATTAATTCCCAGCGGAAGCTATGGAGAAAAATATATCATTCCTTCTTTTTAACCGGAGCCAGCAACATATAAAAGATCCATGCAAACCAGGATATAAAAATAACAGCTAATACCCACGCAATTTTTTCGCCTAAAGTGGTCTTACCGGAACATATAATTATCAAGATCGGCAGTAACCATAAAAAACCTATCACGACCACAAAAAATAAAATGCCAAAAACAGAACTGTCTGTGCCTGATTCCCGGGATGTATAGGTATCAGAGGCCGGTTTTAAATATTGTGAGTAGGCATAACCGGTCTCTTCCAGGTACTTGATTTTATACCAACTGCCATTTTTTGATAAAACTTCAACTTCATCTCCTTTTTTTAAAGTAAAGGATACAGGGTATTCTTTTCCTGCCCCGGTTCTTACTTTTAGATCTGCCGTTGCTATATAGTAGTCAATTGCAAATGATACAAGTGGAGAAACTGACAACAGGGCCGCAAATAAAATTTGTTTAATTGTCATTGTTTGGGGTTATGTCGATTTTGCCATGGTTCGTGAAGACAGGAACCGGGGCGCAGAGGGATTTATAAGTCGTCTAAAGCACCTTTTTTTATGATCTCACCGTTAATTTTATCAAAGTAGGCTAGTTTAACGAAACAACGTGATAGTCCATCGTGTTCGATTGATAACTGAATGGTGCCTTTTTCTGTTTCGTAGGTTGTGTAATATTTACAGGCACCAAGCTGAACCTGGGTGAATTTAGAACCATCAGTGGTTGGTGTGTAAGATTGAAACTTCTCTACACAATCTGACAGTTTACCATACTTCTCAGATAACAATTCTTTCAGATTAAAGTAATTATCTGAAAGAGACGACCAGTTATCGCAGTCAGGAAATACTACAGTAATTTTAGTAACTAAATTCTTTTGTTTAAGTGTTGACACCCCTACAACACAATTCTTATATGATGCAAAGTCGCCTTTTAAAATAGCAACACCATCTTCTGTTCCTATGTGAGAAAATCCGCTGTTCTTCATCTTTAAAACATACTCATTGAGTGTTCCGTCAATAGGCACTCCTTTAAATGCAAGGTGTTTAGATGAGTCTGGTTTTATTTGAGCAAAGCAGGAACTCATTACAGTTAGAGTAAAAAATAGTGTTGAGAGAATTGTTTTCATGTAGAAATGTGTTTGCTTATTGATGTTATTTATATTCTTTGCTAATTCATTAATGCAGGTTTCACTATGTTGATATTAATATGATGCAACTGCAGACCTTATGACTACACCTATTAAAGCAGTTCCTTCAAAGCCAACTGTTACTGTTTTTATAATTTAAATTCCCACTTTGGCTTACGTACAAATGAAATGATCATACAATTTCTTTCAAAATTTTATTCTTAATTGAATCAGCCAATTTGCCTATTGCCCTTCTTAGCTCAGTAGAGCTTTCATAATTTCTGTCATACTGTAAATCACGCCAATCGACCATTTCAATTTTCTTCAATTCATTTAATATTTCTTTACTCTCATCATTTTCCGCATCATTTATTTCAGTGTCTACCCAAAGAATAGGTATGATAATCCCTTTATTTGTACTAGTAGCATGAGTTGACTTAAAGTATTTATATTCTGCTCTGCACCATTTGCGGCTTAGCCAAACTGGTGACAATAAGATTAGAAGGACAGTAGAGTTAGAAAGCTCGGTTGAGAGATTGTTTTCCCATATATCTCCAGCCTGTATGTCTCTATTGTCTATAAATATTTTTGCATCCATGTCAAATCTTCCTTTTATTGCTCTGTCCAAAGCAGCATGAAAGGCTGAAACAGTTCCGTCAAGATCTTTAATATTTGCATAACTAAGAAACACTGTAAGTGGCATGGTCTAAATTTTTGCGATTAACAATTGTATTTATGCTATTTGTATTTAGAATAGCATGAATGAAATTTAGAAATAAATATAATCTATTCATAACCTTTATACCACTTAAATTTTTGAATTTTAATTCAACAAGCCAGTCTTAAGACGAAAATTAATAGTTAAGGCTGGCATTTTGTGTTCCGGTCGTGAGACACCGACCAATGAGGAAAACTTTATTAAATAAAATATGACCTGCTTTTGAAATAGAGTAATTTTCTTACCAATACTATTGTTTTTTAATATAATAATTTATAAATTTATATTGTTAATTGGGTAACCAGGCAGGTGTTTACACAGCTATGTTGCAATTAAATAATCTGTAGCATCACGGTTTAACCGGCTTTAAAGCAGTTGTACTCATGATACAGACTGCTTTAAATTAATGGCTCAGCAAAAGATATCCCGTGGTTATCCCACGCCATGATTCGTGGCACACGAAACATTTTTTATTTTCCGTTTCGTGTGCCACGAACCAGGGCGAAGTAATCGGGGCCAGCAACATATAAAAGATCCATGGTTGAGCGAAACCCGATGCTTACAGGCTTCTGCAATTTATAATGCCACTCACTGAAAGATAGAGTAGAAGGCTACCTGGTTTAAGCGTATTATTCATCGGGGTTTTCATAAAGATGGCAGGTTCCAATCAAATAGCGTTTGCATCACGATCCGTTCTTTTCTCTTCTTCCATAGCTGTTCGTTTGCTAAATGAATCTACGCAGGTTGGCAGTCATTAGATAGTATAATTTTCTTAAATCTAATATCTTCTCTATTTTTACAACATACCTGACCTAAACAAGCATATTTTGAAAATATTCCTAAGCTATTCCCGCAAGGATGGTGAATTTATTAAAAAACTGGCAGGAGATATCCAACACAAGGGTTTTTCCACCTGGCTTGATGTGGGGGATATTTATGCCGGTAAATTATGGCGAAAGGAGATCGTTGAAGGAATTGAGAATTGTGCAGCTTTTGTAATTGCTATTTCTTCAAATGCGATAAAGTCTGAAAATGTGGTTAAAGAACTTTCAATAGCAGAAAGCGCCGGCAAAAAGATTTTTCCCATACTGATCGAAGAAGTTGATATCCCAAGGGAAATGAAATACCAGATAGCAGGGGTTCAACTGGTGTCATTCCAAAATACAGATTACAATGCATCATTAAAAAGTTTGCTCGCCGGTTTTGCCAATGCCGGTATAGAAGCCGATTTTTCTGAGAATAATGGTGAGCAGCGGTTAAACAATTTTGTAGGCCGGGAGAATGAGCTTGCCGCCCTAAACAAATTACTGGACAGGTGCATGAAACCCGAAACTGTTTTATCTTTTATAGCAGGAGAGGCCGGCTCGGGAAAAACAACCTTATTAAATGAATTCCGGCGTATTGCCTTAAGAAAATCCGACAATTTAATTTCAGTAAAAGGTAAATTCAACCCCGATACAGGTCATGTTGATCCCTATTTTCCATTTGTTGAAATATTGCGCAAATTAACAGGCGACACCGAGGCCCAGACTCTGCAAAATGAAAGTTCAGATCTGATAAAAAATAAACAGGATGCTGCAAAAAATGCTGCTCTTCAATCCCTGGTTGATTGTTCACCCGGGTTAGTGGGAACTTTTATCTCATCTTCTTATCTGCAAAAACATCTTACAGCAAACCGTGTACAGGAGCATAACTGGTGCCGGCCCTTGGAAGAACTTCTCAGTAAAGTTACAGATGCTCCCAAAATAGAAAGGTCAATACTGTTTCAGCAGTACTCCGATTTTTTAATCGATCTCTCAAAGCGTTACCAGTTGTTATTAATAATAGAAGACCTGCAATGGGCTGATGAAGCTTCCCTGGAATTATTTCTCTACCTGGGTAAGTCGCTTGAAAGTAGCCCGGTAATGATACTTGCAACATATCGCCCCGAAGAAGTAGAAACGCCGGATACAGATCAGCAATCCTCCTTAGATAAATCGCTGAATATTATTAAGCAAACCCGTAAAGGAGCCTGGATCGACCTGGATAGCATCGCCAATGAAACCAGGTTGCTGTTTACATCCGCACTGGTGGACTTGATGCCGAATGAATTAAGTAAAGAATTCAGGGAGAAATTATTTAATCATACCCAGGGCAATCCATTGTTTACAGTAGAATTATTGCTGGACCTGCAGGAGAGAGGATGTTTAATTGTTAATAGCGACGGCCGCCTTGTAGAAGGAGCAAATTTAGACTGGAATGTTCTTCCGGGCGCACTGGAAGGTGTAATAGAACAACGGATCGGGCAATTAAGTGAAGATCTGCGTAATATACTTACAGTTGCCAGTGTGGAGGGAAATAATTTCACGGTCCAGGTGGTTTCTCATATTGAAGAAATTAATGAAAGGGACCTGATCAAAAAATTATCACGTGAACTGGATAAACATCACCGGCTTGTAAAAGAGACCGGGGCCCAAAGGATCAACAAAAAAATACTTTCTAATTTCTCATTCTCCAATTCAATGTTTCAGCGCTATTTATATGGCGAACTCACACAGGGAGAAAAATTCAATTTACACAGCCAGATCGCCGCCATATTGGAAGAACTGTATGCAGACGATATAGACCGGATAGCTGCACAATTGGCAAGGCATTATGACCTGGCTGGTGAAACGGATAATGCGATCAAATATTCAAGTTTGGTAGGCAAAAGGGCTTTGCGCTTAAGTGCTTATGATGCAGCACAGGTACACCTTAGCCGTGCTATTGAACTGGCTCATGAATTACCAAAAAGTGTTGAGCGGGACAGGCTTGAGCTAGACCTGCAACTGCCGTTGAGCGCTGCCATTAAAGTAACAAAAGGCTGGGCTTCTGCTGAAGTAATTGAAATTTACAACAAGGCACGGTTACTTTGTAAGAGTACAGGTAATAATGAACAATTGGCACCGGTTTTATACGGCCTGTGGGCTGTTCAACTGGTACACCTTCAATTAGATAAAGCCTCGGCTATTGCAGAAGAATGTATGGAGCTCGGCAAACAATTAAATGACGATGACATGGTTCTTCAGGGATACCTGGCTATGGGAAATACCAATTTCTGGTTAGGAAACCAGGGACTCTGTTATGAAATGATGCAAAAAGTCTTTGAATTATATAAACCGGACAAGCTCGAATTTCACCTTGAACGGTATGGCCAGGATCCCCGTGTGATGGGTTTAACGTTTACCTTACTCTCCGCAGGCATCTTAGGAAAAAATGACGAAGCGGCGAAGGTGCAGCACGAAATAATGGAACTAGCCGATCAGCTTGAACATCCTTTCAGCCGTGCAATTGCTTTACAGGCTGTTGCCTGGCATCAATATCACCTGCACGATACCAAAGTTGTTCTTAAATATGCCGGCGAGCTTGCCGCTTTATCCAAAGCCAACGGGTTCCTTTTTTATTATGCCCTGGGATTGATGCTGGAAGGATGGGCGATAGCTATGGAAGGGGACACTGCTGCCGGCCTCGAAAAATTTGAAGAAGGACTTAAAGAATGGAATACGGCTACAGGTGGAGAACTTTTTCTTCATTCGCTTTACAGCCTTATTAAAACAGAGATATACATAAAAGCAGGGCGCTGGGAAGAATGTAATAAGATCATAAACAAAGGATTGGAAGTTACGAAAACGCACAATGAAAAATGCTACGAATCAGTATTGTACTACTATGCAGGATACGTAATAGAAAACTTGTCACCGGGACTGGCTATGGCTGCAAGATCCTGTTATGAGAATGCGATGACCATTGCCCGCAAACAGAATTCGCTTCTTTTTGAATTAAGGAGCGGACTCGCCATGGCAAAATTATTATACAAGGAAGACCAGGTAAATGAGGCCCGTGAACTGCTCGGAAAAATATACTCCGGGTTCTCCGGCAAGCCGGGCATCGAAAATTTTGAAGACCCGAAATCTGTTATTTATAAACTGATCTGAAATGTATAAAGCCATGAAGAATAACTGGTCAGGCTTTATAATAAGTTAACCTGCTCTGCATAAGTTTATTTCTTACCAGCATAATAACGAATGTTACCCCGGCATGGTTTGGATCAACCACCGGTATATTATAGCCATCAGCTTTTAATAATTTTGAGACCGGCTGTGCAATATCAATAAAGCCGGTACATCCCAATATGATGGATTGAGCGCCTTGTTGTATTGCCTCTTTAGCTTTTTCATGAACCTTCTTAATTACAATTTTTTTGTTGGAAAGCTTTTTAACCGGAACATCGATCGGAATTATACAGGCAAGGTTCTCAAGAATTCCAAAATTCCTGAAATGCTGCTCCTGCATAGCAGTTACACTACCCAGAATGGTAATTAAACCTACTTTCAGCGAAAGGGAAATAGCCATTAAAGCCGAAGGGCGAAAACCACCAATAACAGGGATATTCACGTTTTCCCTGGATTGTTCTACACCGCAAAAGTCAAAATCAGTAACAAATATGCCGTCAAATCCTTCTTTTTCGGTTTGTTTGGCCAATTCAATTACATACGGCGCATTGGTTGCAAGATCGGTGCGGTTTTGAATATGTGGCTGGCCTCCTGTAATATTTGCAACATCCAGTGTTACATCAGGTGGTAATACGGGCAGAACAGCATCTTTGATCCTTTGGTTAAAGACAGTGGTGTTTGCCGGTACAATGATTCTTATTTTCATATCTTAAGTTAGTTTATTCCATGACTGATATAAGCCGGGATATCCGGTATCGGTGAGCGCTTTACCAAAACTTGCCATTACTCCTTTATCATTGGTAAGCTGTTCCCTTGCTTTAATTGCAATAACACCTACTTCTGAATTTATAATGTCATTCTTTATATCTGCATTTGAAAAGGGCCTTCCTTCGGCAGTGAGATAGCAGATACTGTCCGGTGCAATGATGGTTGGATGAGCCTGGTCAGATTGCCATGCGATGAGGCTTTCATTCTGGGCATAGATATGCATTTCTACATTTGTTTCTGCATTCTTTATCACTATCTCATCCATATCAAATCCTCCCTGGGTTTTCTCTGTAGGTTTGGTCATGGTGCCGGTAAATAAGAGGCTTGAGGACAGGTTATTTGCAGTAAGGAAATCAACTACCTGCTGGTAAGGGTCAGCCACTACTCCTGCATCAAGCAGAGTTCCAAGTTCCAGTGATAAACTAACGGTTCCTGTTATAGAAAGGGCTTTGTCTAAAAGCACACTGTCCATTAACCAGATAGCCAGCCCGGCAGCCTGGTCAAAACCCTGGATGCCGGAACTGATAAATGGCCTTGCAATATCTTCTACCTGCGTAGGTGTTTTAACCAGTACCTCTACTTTTTGAAAATCTTTGCTTGCCAGGATGGCCGATGGGAGAATTGACCCTTCTTTACTTTTATTGGATACACCCATGGGAACCTTATCTGCAAAGGTTAACATGGGAAGTTCGGGAACAGCCCGGCCGGCTCCGTCACCATCAATAACCTTTATATTTAATTGCTGCGCCGCCACACATGCAACAATGGTACTTAATGCTCCCTGTTCTACAGGCACCAGGTATTTGATCTTTCCATCAACAAACTCGTTCATCAGGTTATAAGCATTGATGGCTGCTGTTGGGTGTACCAGGTCTTCAATGGCATCCGGTGCGCCGATATATGCGATCACCAGGGAATAACTTTCTGTATCAGATACAGCTTCCTCTTTGGTAACAACAACTACTTCTCCGTCTTCCGGAAAATTCTGCACTAAATTTAGTCCTGAGGACAGGGACCCGCCACCGCCGCTGGCAAAAAAGCAACATCCATTGGCCAGGTTAAACAGGTCCCTTTTACTATACTTTTTCATTTTGCTGGGTTTTATATATAAAAAGGATATAGAAAGATACATTGTAATGTACAAAAATCATAATTTATTTTTAGTTCTTATTTTACTAATTTACCATGAATAAAAACTTAGATTTCCGATTGAAAAAAATGCCATGAATACCTGATTGCCATTTGTGGGTAGCTATTGAATAACGGTTCTTTACAACCGGGGAAGAGTACCAGAATGGTTTTGGAGGGAACAGTTTGAGCTTCAAATACCTTTTCCTGCGCTTTAATTAATTCTTTTCACCCACTACGTGTTTATACCTATAGGAATTAAAAAAATATTGGTAAAATTGCCCCCGGGCCCGGGGCAGTTCTAAGCACAATTCACCTGTATAGCCATATAAGGACGATACAATTTAATGTTTCAGCCGGGTATAATCCAACTATATCCCATGTATAACCCATATATATCCCATGTATAAACTAACCTGTATAGATTAGACAATTATATGGATAAGACCTGTATCATAATTATTACAAACACCAATAAAACCAGTAAATGCTATGGCTAAGCTATCAGGCAACTTCGATTTTTCCGGCTCACTCGGCAATATCTCCGCTTATAAAAGAAAGGGATCTGAGCATACCATTCTCCGTACCAAAGGCGGTCCTTCAAAGAATAAGGTCAAAAACGACAGTTCTTTTCAAAATACCAGGAAAAACAATGACGAATTTGGAGGGGCATCTGGCGCCGGTAAGGCTTTGCGTAACGCCTTCGGCCGCATCGGTCATATTTCCGGGGGTTCGGTAGGGCATATCAATAAATTCACGAGGGCATTGGCCAACCAGGACCAGGTTAATGAATGGGGCAGGCGGGCCGTATATTTTTCCAAAACCTGCCAATTCCTGGAGGGATTTGACCTGAACAGGGACATGCTTTTGAAAGGCATCCTGCGGCAGGCGGTCAGCAGCACGGTTTCCAGGGATGCGGGCAGCGCCGGCCTGGTAATACCGGCATTGGTTCCGGGTATTAATTTAAAACTGCACCCGGTATATAAAATGTATCGATTTGTCGTATTGCTGGCCGTGCTTCCTGATTTTGCGCATACATCAACAGTAGAACCGTTTTACCGGCCTGTGAAACCGGTTACTCATCATACCGAAGAATATACAACCGGTTGGTTTGCCGCCAGAGAGCGTGTACCTGAACAGCATTTTGACCTGCAGCTGAAAGATTTTACCGGCCTGGAAGATTGCCACAGTTTGGTGCTTTGCCTGGGAATTGAATTTGGTTTGCCATTAAGCAGCCAGCTTGTTGAAACGATCAGGAAGTCAGGTGCTGCACAAATTCTGGCTGCGGGTTAGTTTTTTAGCTGCGGAATTCCTGGTTCTGTTTTGATAGCTAATACATATAGTATGCAAAATTCAGGATAAGGGAATTTAAAGCCTGCTTTACATAACATTCAATTATAAGAAATTTTCTTATTGATAGTCAATCAGTTATAATTATACAATTGCCTTATAATTAACATTATGTTAAATAGGCGCACCCGTAATTGTATTTAATGCAACCCGTGCCACCACAGAGCGGAGATTATGTAAAAGATTATGTTATATTTGATGCAACATAATTGTACTATCCATAGTATTGTTACCAT